>Ga0265294_10001413_pt1 | contig 32348 bp, 25 predicted proteins | sample MunlanPumphouse3_FD_192504 | JGI IMG/M metagenome (GOLD analysis project Ga0265294, IMG submission 192504) | Groundwater microbial communities from a municipal landfill in Southern Ontario, Canada - Pumphouse #3 | ecosystem: Environmental > Aquatic > Deep subsurface > Groundwater | place...
CTCGGTGTAGTGGGCAAGCGACGTGACGATGACCGGGTCGCCCTTCTCCACATAGGTGCTTGCGACCGCCTGGAACCCCCGGCGCGCCCCCGGGACCACCCGTACCGTATCCATATTCAGCCACGCGGCGAGATCAGCGTGGAATTGGGCGATGGGGGGGTTCTGGATGTAGTCGAGCCTGAACGGGCTCCGGCAGTTGTCGCAGACCGAGTAGCCGTCGCCGAATGCGATCGCCGCCTTCATGGCATCGGCGGTGAGCCGCCCGCCCGCCTGGATGGGGTCGATGTTGATGTACATCTCTTCGACGTCGCGAGCGTCGATATCGACTCCGCACTTCACCGTACCAACTCCTCTTCAATGATTGCGATCTGCCGCTTCACCTTCGCAATGGAGGTTGCGGCGCGCTTTTGCTGTGCCTCATCAAGGTCATGCCCGGGAGCTGTCTCACGTAGCAGGAACCGGAGGTCGGAGAGGATGAAGAGTGCCTGAAAAACTGCATCTACGGCTCTTTTTGACACGAGATCACCATACAAATATCAGTGAGAATATATTAGATTAAGCGTATTATGGGCATTGTCCTGGTGCCGGACACTTTCGCGCCGCGCGGCTCAGGCATTTATGCGCTGAGGGCATGGAGAGTTATTGGGCATGAAAATCGTTCATGTAGCAGACACGCACCTGGGATTATCGGCATTTAACCGGGTCGATCCGGAAACCGGGATGAACCTGCGCGAGCAGCTTATCTACGACAACTTCCTTGCTGCAATCGACCGGATCATCGGGATGCATCCGGATGCGCTCGTCCATGCGGGCGACCTCTTCCACCAGGTCAAGCCGAAGACCCGCGCCTACACGACAGCGCTTGACGCCCTCTGCCGCCTGCAGGATGCCGGGATCCCGATGATCGTGATCGCGGGCAACCACAGCATGGCGAAGACCCGTTACACGGCATCGCCGTTCGAGGTCCTCGAGCGGGGAGGCTATCGCGCAAACGACCTCTACGTCGCTCACCACAACCGCTACCGGCGGGTTGAACTCGACGATACGGTCTTTCACCTGATACCGAATATGCTCCAGCCCGAGGGGTATCGGGCGGCGTTTGAAGGGATCGAGTTCTCAAGCGGCACAAACGTGCTCGTCACCCACGGCCTTGCGAGCATCCTAAAGGATAAACGGCTGCATACCGTTGCCGAGCACGAACTGGATGCGACCATCATATCAGACCGGTTCGACTACATCGCGCTCGGCCACTTCCACGGCCAGGTGCAGGTCGCGGATAACGCCTGGTACAGTGGGTCGCTTGAGTACTGCAACTACGGGGAGATTACGGAGACCAAGGGGGGCCTTGCCGTGGACCTGGCAACCGGGAAGGTCGATCCTCTCGCCCTCCCGCACACCCCCATGATCAGCCTCGGGAGGGTCAACTGCGACGGGCTCTCGGCCCGGGAGGTCGTGGATGCCGTCCTCGCGGCGGTCGAGGATGCCGGGAAGGCAACCTCCCAGGCGATCTGCCAGATCACGCTCGACGGAATACGCCGCGAGATCCTCAGGGCGCTCGACCAGAAGGCTCTCTCGGATGCGCGGAGCCGGATGCTTGATCTCAAACTCCGGGTGATAGCGGTCGACGACACCGCCCAGATCTTCCGGGAAGAGTCGCTTGCCGGTGTAGACTACGTCGCCGAGTTTGAACGGTTCGTGGAGAGGGAACACCTTGCCCCCGGCGATGAGGAGTACGTGAAGAAAACCGGGATCCGGGTCCTCCGATCGGTCATCGCACGCCACAGAGAGGGAGAGAGTGCTGCTGAATAAACTTGTGATGCGCAACTTCAAGCGGTTCCGGGACCAGGAGATCATCTTCCAGGACGGCATCACCGGGATCGTCGGGAACAACGGGACCGGCAAGAGCAGCATTGTGAGCGCTATCCTCTTTGCTCTCTATGGGCTCCAGGGGACGGGAATCGACGGGGACTACATCGTCAGTTCCTTTGCGGGCCCGCAGGACGTCTGCGAGGTCCGCCTGGACTTCCTGGCCGGCGGCAACGAGTATGCCGTCGTCCGTAAATTCAAGCGCCGCCCTTCCTCCACCCTCCATGAGGCAAACCTCTACCTGAACCAAAAACTCCTCGCAAGCAGCGTCCAGAAGGTGGGGCAGGAGGTGCAGCGGATCGTCGGCATGGGTCCGGGCGACTTCCGCAACACCATCTACGCCGGGCAGAAGGAACTCCTCACCCTGATCGAGAGCAGGGCCGGGTCCCGGAAGGACTGGTTCATGCAGGTGCTGGGTATCGATTACCTCAAGAAAGACAGCATGGAAGCGCTGAAGGAGGTCATCGATGCCAGGGAAGGGAGCCACCGGGAGATCTCCGGGAGGCTCCAGGAGCTGGACGTAGTCGGTGCTCGCGACCGCATCCAGACGCTCCGGACCGAGCTTGCCGGTGCAGAGGAAGAGGCGGGGAGGATCGCGGCCGCGGAGAGGAGTGCCGGGGAGATGCTTGAGCGTGCCCGGGAGGAGCGCGACCGCCTGCTCCTGGTGCGTGACCGCTACCTGCGCCTCGCAAAGGAAGAAGAGGTGCTGATCGCTGAGGTCGGGCGGCTCCGCACCGAGTGCCGGGAGGGGGAAGCGGAGATCGCGGAACGCATGAGACTGCAGGACGACCTCGAAGCCCTCTCCCTCACTGCCGGCCGCTACGAAGCCCTGAAGGCGGAGGTCGCCGCGATGAGTGGGGAGAAGGTCCGGGCCGACCACCTGGCTCTCGCCGCCGCAGCCGCACGGGAGCAGATACAAGAGTACAATGAGCGCCGTGCGAAGATCGAGGCGGACCTCGCCGCACTTGCAGAGGATGAGGCGGCCGTCGCCGCCCTTACCCGGAAGGTCGGGGAGTGGCAGGCGCTCCGCGACCGTACTGTGGCGATGAAGGGCCTCCAGCCGGAGTATGACGCCCTCCGCGAAGAACTCGCCCGCATGGACGAACGGTTCGTCCAGACTGAACGGCGCGTCCGTGAGAATCGGGTTGATATCGAGGGGGTCGAGGAGAAGGCCCGGCACCTTGCGGCGCTCGAGGCTGAGGTCGGTGAGTATGACGCCCTCCGTGCCCGTGACGAGGTGCTCCTCTCGGCAGCAGGGTATGCCCGGGAGGAAGAGCGGTGCCTGCGGGAGGTTCGCGCCGCATCAGATGAGATGGACCTGCTCGAGAGCGAGATCGCCGGGCTTGCCCGACAGCTCGCCGAGATGGGCGCCGTCGAGGAGGAGATCGAGGCGGCCGGGAGCCGGAAGGACTACCTGACATCACGGATCAGTGCCTGTGCCACACGCCAGCAGGCGGTCCGCGAAGAGATCCGGAGGCTGGCCGAACACCAGGCAGAGATCCTCAAAGCAGGTCCGGACGGGTCCTGCCCGATGTGCCACCAGGGTCTCGGGGAGCACTACGAAGGGCTGCTCGGCGACCTTGCAGCGGCCGCCGCGTCGATGCAGGAGACGCTCGCCAGGCTCGAACAGGAGCATGCGAGAGCGACCGTCGAGCACCAGGAGGTTGTTGCCGGGCTGCAGGACCTCCTGCAGCAGCGCACCGCCCTCCAGCGCACAAAAGAGCAGCACGCACTCTATTCCTCCCGCTACAGGCAGAGCGCCGACGCCGTGCGGCGGTGGCAGGCCGAGGCCGGAGAGCACCGCGCCGCGATACAGGCGCTCGGCCTGGAGGGGTATGATCCGGCGGCGCACGATGCCCTCAGGGAGCGGATCCGGGACCTTGCAGAGAAGCGGACGAAGGCCGATACTCTCAGGGGCGAGTGCAGCCGCCTCCCTGCCCTCCGAAAGGAGCGGCAACGGCTCATCGCCGAGGTCGAGGGCTACCTCACCCGGAAAGAGGAGATAGAGGGGAAGCTCACCCGGCTCGGGTTCGACCCTCTGGTCCTCAAGCGCCTGGAGACCGAAGCGCAGGCGCTTGAGGCGTCCTACCGCGCATACACCGAGGCACAGGCCCGGCTCTCGCGGAGACCGGCGCTTGAGGAGGAACAGAAGTCGGTCCTCGAACGGATGGAAGAACTCGAGGGGAGGCTGCAGGCCATCGAGGGTGAGCAGCGGGACCTCTCGTTTGACCCGGACCGGTTTGCGCGTCTCACCGAGGAGTGCGGCCGTGCCGAAGAGGCGCACCAGAAGACCCTCGAACTTCGCGTCCGCCTCGAAGAAGTCCCGAGGATGCGAAAGGCGCTGGAGGCGAAGCAGGAACTCCTCGCGGGCCGGGAGGCTGAACTGCTCAGCACGAAGGCGGCTATCGCCGACCTTGGCTTTGACGAGCGGCAGATCGCGGCAGCTGAAGAGACGCTTGCAGGTCTTGAGCGGGACCTCGCGGCGGCACGGGAGCAGGGGTATGCGATCGCCGCCCGGATAAGCAGCCTGAAGGCAGATATCGGGGAGGAGACCGCAAGGCTCTCTCGGGCTGACGACCTTACCCGGCAGCAGGAGTCACTTCACGAGGAGATCGGGCGCCTGAAACTGACCCGCTCACTCATCAGGGACTACACCGATTACCTCCTGCAGGTGGTCAGGGACAGGATCGAGGAGGAGGCAGGGAGGGTGCTTGCCGAGATCACCGACGGACGGTACGGGACGGTGATGCTTGACGACGACTTCACTGTCCTCGTCCACGACATGGGCGATGACTACCCGGCCGACCGGTTCAGCGGCGGAGAGCAGGATGATATCGCCATCGCTCTCAGGATCGCCCTCTCCCGGTTCCTTGCCGGGGTGAACGAAGTGCACGACTCCACGTTCCTGATATTTGACGAGATCTTCGGGAGCCAGGACGAAGAGCGGCGGAGCAACCTCCTCCGGGCGCTCAGGACCCAGGAGGCTCACTTCCCCCAGATCCTCCTGATATCCCATATCACCGAGGTCCAGGACGAGTTCTCGACGACGCTCGTGGTCGAGATGGGGGCGGACCATGCGAGCACGGTCAGGGAGTTTGAGTGATGGACCAGCGAACCCTCTACCAGGACGCGATCCGGCGGGTCGCAGGAAGGATCCGGGAGTGCGCCCCTGAGGATCTTGTTGAGCGGTTCTCTGCGCGCAGTGGGTTTGACGCGGGATCCTACCGGCACTGCCGCCCCGCGTTCGACGGAGCAGTCTGCGCGGTCGACGGGAGCAACGCCATCATCCTCGATGCAGGCAGTTTTGCCGTCGCCGCCGTCCGGGCATCGGTCAGCGCGTATGCCGGCGGCGCACGCGTCTGTCACAGGACGACGCCCCTGCAGGTCGTCACCGTCAACCCCGGGGCCGGGAACGAAGACTTTGACGCACTCTTCCGCGACTGCTTTTGTCGCCCCCCGAAGGTGCACCTCGACCACGACGACCCGGTCCGGAACACTGCCGTCATCCGGGATACCCTCGAGTACTGGGCGGCGATGGAGATGGCCGGAGAACTCGAGACCGGGGACCTCATCGTGCTTGACGGCACGCTCCAGGTCCGCCACGCGAGCCACGACGAGGTCATCGAGAACCTCTTAAACCTCTGCAACCTCCGGGGGGTGCTCATCGCCGCGGTGACGAAACGGACGTCGCTCACCTGGGACGGGGGGCACCCGATCGTCCCGGCGGCAGAAGGGCTTGCCCGCGACCTCGGTGTCCCTGAGCCCTGGTATCTCTGCGTCTCCGCCGCCGAAGGCCTGATCGACCGCGAGGAGACGCATCGCTGGAAGCAGCGGGGCGAGCAGTACGTCGCGCGGCTGCACCCCCGTGCACAGAGAGCGTTCAAGGTGGAGATCCCCAAATACTACAGCCCGGAGATGGTCGAGCGGGTCTTCTCAGCGCTCGCCTACTTCGCCGACGACGGCAGGGTCACGGGCTACCCCTACCCGCTCCTCGACGCCCACCTCACCACCAGGATCGGGATCGATGCGGTCGAGCAGGTCCGCCAGGATATCATCCGGAACATGGACCTGCTCGGCATGAGCCTCGCCGACTACACCGGCATCTTTGGTGACTACCATGATGAGTTTGATCGATATTGACGGAGGCGACGCCTCGAAGTACCGCCTGATCGGGGACCGGGTACTCAGTTACCGGTTTGCCGTCCCCCACGACGCAGAACTCTACCTCGGGGACGTGCTCAAGATCACAGACAGCGTCAAGGGACTGACGTTCTTTGCGAAAGTGAGTGACCTCCTCCACGGCTGTAACTTCTCAGACCCAAAGTGGGACACCCGCCCGCACACCGAGCACTTCTACGGGATCGGGGAGGACGTCTTCATCCTCGTTGAGGCGATCCCGCTCGGGTTCGTGGGGGAAGACGGCGTCTTCCGGAAACCCCGGACGATCCCCGCAAAGTTCTCGCGCGTGGAGCAGCCACAGGCCGACGATTTTGCGTTCCTGCGGCAGGTGATGGGCGAGATCGAGGTGGGCGTGATGAAGACCGGCCAGGGTGTGCTCAAGGACGTGAGGGTGGCGCTCCATGCGGCGGTGATGCGGCAGCACATGGGGGTCTTTGCCACGACCGGCATGGGGAAGAGCAACTTCATGAAGGTCTTCTGTGCCTCCTGCATGCAGGCCCGGAAGTTCGGTCTCCTCATCGTGGACCCGCACGGCGAGTACGTGGCAGGAGGGCGGTCATCGAGCGGCACGGCCACCCAGGGACTTCTCCACTACCAGGCGGGAAGGGACGGCCTCGCGGTCTTTACCACACGGTCAGACAGTTTCAGGAAGAAATACCTGCTCGACCAACTTTACCTGGACTACGATGACTTCAGGGCGCCCGACCTCCTCCTGCTCTATGAGCACTCCCAGCCCCAGCGCGAGGTCGTGGAGATGCTCGAGAGCACGCCTGGTTCTGCCGTGATCGATTTCTTCCAGAACACCGACTTTGCAACCTTTGATGCCGATACCTACACCGGCCGTCACCCTGCGATTGCGAGGGACCTGAAGAACTTCTCGCCGAGCACGCTCTCCGTGATGCAGCGGCGCATCAAGGGCATGCTCAACCGGAACAAGGGTTTTCTCCGGTCGAGCGGTTCATCGATCCCTGATATCATCAAGGCGATCCACGAGAATAAGGTCGTCCTGATCGACATCCCGGGGATGAGCGAGCAGAGCGAACTCTTTGTGCTCTCGATCATAACCCGCATGATCATGCGCAACCACCAGGGGGAGGACGCCAGGGATGCGGAGGAGCAGAAGCAGGTGCTGATCACCATTGAGGAGGCCCAGCGGGTGCTCGGGTCGGGGCTCGGGAGCACCCGAACATTCCGGGAAGCTGCGATGGAGGGGAGGAAGTTCGGTGTGGGGCTCTGCGTCGTCACCCAGCAGCCGAAGAACATCGATGCCCGGGTCCTTGCCCAGTTGAACACCTTCGTCGTGATGGGGCTCTCTGACCGCGGGGACCGTGATATCATAGCAAGCAGCGCAAAACAGGATCTCTCGCGCCTGGACACCGAGATCCAGACACTTGAGCCAGGAGAAGCGGTTATCAGCACCCTTGGAATTCCGTTTCCCGTGAGCACCCGGATCCATCTCTTTGAGGAGTATATTCAGGATCTCAATGGAAGGCCGGGGTCAAGGCCGATAGAAGAAGGGCTTGATACATCGTTTTGATTGAGAGATGGTGACAGGATCTCATATCCCGGGTCAACCGTCTCTTCACTGAACTCTTTGGCGCCCGAAGGCGTCAGGATTGCTGATTGTTCTCTACTTTCCGGATGGAGACACAGTTGATGACCGCATCCCCGGTCAGGATGTAGCGTTTGACGATGGTTCCGAGGACCTCGACCACATCCCCCTTTTGTACGTCCTCCGCCGGTGAGGTGAACATCTTGACCGATATCTCACCTGTCCGGTCGGCGACGAGGTACTGCGGCCGGTTGAGGAACTGGAAGTAGACCCGCTCGACGACGCCCTTCACGCGCACCGGCTGGCCGAGCATGTTCAGGTTGATCGCCCGGATGCGGGTTGTTTTTGCTTCTGCTTCGTAGACCGGCACCAGTGACGCATACTGCTTCTGGCTCATGTAGTTGAGCGCCAGCGGTATGAGGATCAGCATGACGGCCGAAGGAACTGCCCAGATCAGCACGGATGCATCCCCGGTGGCGAGGACGTACACCGCGATCAGGACCATAAAAAAGAGGAAAACGGCCAGTGCAACGGCCGTTACCCTCACTTTAATATCTCCGATCTGCATCGTTTATCAGGTTTACTTCAGGGCAGCAATTTCCTTTCTGAACGCGACCCAGTAGATGACACCGACGAAGAGCAGACCGCCGACGATGTTGCCGAGCGTGACCGGAATGATGTTGCTGGTCCACATGGTGACCCAGTTAACCGAATCGACTGCCTTTGTGGGGTCAAGGCCGGTGCAGAAGATGCCCGTGGGGATGAAGTACATGTTCGCAACACTGTGCTCGAATCCGCTGGCAACGAAAGCGAAGATCGGGAACCAGATACCGACGATCTTTCCTATTGCGTCATCAGCGCATATACCGAGCAGGATGGCGAGGTTGACAAGCCAGTTACAGGCAATGCCCTTGAGGAATACCGACCATAAAGCCATACCGCCGGCATAACTCGTCTTTGCTGTCGCTATACCTATTGCTCTCAAGCCGAAGGGAGTGAGCGTCGCGACACCGGCGGCATCGAAACTGACACACGGGCCGTACGCCATGATATACGCAAAGATTATCGACCCGATCAGGTTGCCGATATACACCCAGAGCCAGAGATTGAGCACACTGGCCCAGCTGACTTTGTGGATGAACGCTGCCATGGGGGCGAGCATCGCGTCGCCGGTGAAGAGTTCAGCACCGGTCATGACCGTGATGATAAGCCCCACAGGGAAGACAGCACCCAGCATGAACTGGGCGAAACCGGGGCCAGCAGTACCGAACCTCATCGCAGCATCGGATGCAAGAATGCCGGTCGAACAGACCGTCGCAAGCGCACCGCCCATTGCGATGTAGGCTCCTGACATGATCCCACGCAGGACCATGTTCCAGGCCGGTAGTCCGACCTTATACTTCCCGGTATCACCAGCTTTTGCTACTATAGCAACTGGAGGATGGAACACCATTTTTCATACACCTCTCTAAACGTCCTACCTATACCTTCGAGTAATCTGACTGTATAGGTCCAATTAATGAGTAATTTGAGAGGGCTATTAATATGTTTCGAATTGATCGTTCTGCGGGGAGAATATAATCTCGTTTGGAGCGCTTATCTCTGGTCTAAGTTAATTTCTGTCGTTAAACACCGAGAATTGTCAAACGATGTTTTTGCCACGGTTTTTTGGGCCACGCGGAATTGGGGTGATTTTTTGGGAAAGTTTAGGGAGGTCAGGCAGAGCAGCCGCGCCGATCCCTCTCTTCTCTGTCCATATCCCTTTCCGGGTGGTGAAGGTCGGTAAAACCGCCCAGAATATATGCGCGGCCGGGACCGATCCCCGAGGTGGGTGCCACGGCGGCCGGAATGTCTTTATTTTCTGGAATATTGCTCATTAACATCTCTTTCTAGTTCCCTCCCAGGTTCCGGGAGAGGCCTCTCCCGGGGGGATTTAGGGGCAGCGTGATACGATTGTCCGTGTGCTGCCGCGGGCCCGCTATCCCGCCCCCGGGGGTGCGCTCATGCCCGGGGCGGCGGTCGCCGGACCGGTCGCGGCACGGGACCTGAAGATAGAGGGGGTGAAGAGCAGTTGTCCTTCGGGTCTGCCTTCGGCCGGGTGCCACGCCCCCGGGAGACGCATATACCGGGCTTATGGGGGTTGTGGAGGCGTCCTGGTGTGTTCCCCCGCTGCCCCGATATCCCGGGGCTGCCCGGGGCATTGATGGCCCTCTGGTGCCGCCCCTCAATCCTTGAAGACATCGAAGATCTGGTCGCTCCCGGTGGCGATGAGCCGGTCGCGCTCCGCACTCTCCTCGACGAGCGCGAGCACCGGCGGGGTCATATCCTCCCCCGGGTGGAACCCGAAGAGTTTCTCAAGTTCGGTCTGGATGGCGTGAAGGAAGACCGAGTTCGATATCTCCACCGGGCAGAGTTCCTCGCACTGGCCGCAGTTGACGCAGGAGTCTGAGATGTGCGCAAACCTGATCAGGTGGAACATGAACGGCGGCGGGATCACGCCGGGCTCGACCAGGTAGTCCTTCCTGGTGCTGCAGTCGATGCAGTAGCAGATCGGGCAGTTCTCGATGCAGGAGTAGCACTTGATGCATCGGGAGGTCTGCTCCTGGATCCGGCGCAGGCGCTCCGTGCCTTCGCCGAGCGCCCCGAAGTAGCGTGCCCGCCACGTATCACCGAGTTTCAACATCGCACGCTCGACCTTGCCCCGGATCTCAACCCCCTTCGGATTCGCGGGCTCTGTGGCAACGGCTCCAGCCTTCAGGGCCGCATCCAGGAGATTTGCTCCTTTCTCAGAGCAGACCTCCACAAACGTGGCGTTCCCGGCCCGCTCGCCGATGACGCCCCAGTTCCCGCAGGCGAGGTCGGCCTGGCGCGGGATCTTGATCTTGCACCGGCGGCAGTTCGACCGGCGGCCGAGCCCTTCGTTCCCGAGGAGGTCCGCGGCGCCTTCTTCGAGTTCATCGATCGAGACGGCCGCATGCTCACCGTCCTTTGTGATGACGATGAACTTTCCTTTGTCGATCTCCTCCTTGACGACATCGTCGGGATCAAGGCCGAGTTTCTCCCGGACGATTCTTCGTGCTATCTCCGGCCTGATGGTGCCGCCGCAGTTTAGGCCGATGATGATAATGTTGTCCAGGTTGACCTGGTTACGCTTGGCCATCTCGTAGATCGCCTTGACGTCGCAACCCTTGAGGACTGTTGCGATCCGCATATCCGGCTCGGTGCTGAGGAGGCACCGCCGCATCTGTTTTGGGAGGAGCAGGGTGCCGCAGTGAAGTGAGCCCGCGATGCCCCCGATCTCGGCCGGGTCGGTGATGAGCGCCGGCAGCGCATCATAGACGTCCGCGCCCTTCCTGACCGCAAAGACACCGTCCACCATACCGCTCTTGAGAGCGTGAGCGAGCAGGGCGGTCACCGCCCCGCCGGTCTCTGCCTTCTCCCGCAGGCTCTCGTCCGTCGTCCATGCATAGAGTAAATCGCCTTTTGCTACCATCTTCAGGCCTCCGCAATCTTCTCGACCTTCACGGCGCACGCCTTGAACTCCGGGATCCTGGCGATCGGGTCAAGCGCGTTGTGGGTCAGTCTGTTCGCCGGGTGCTCTTTGTAATGGAACGGTATGAACATGACACCCTTCACGATCTCCGGGGTGACCCGTGCCGGGATATCGATGGAGCCGCGGCGGGTGCTCGCCCGGACGACCTCCTGATCCTTGATCCCGAGCTCTTTTGCGTCCTCGGTGTTGATCTCGATCCAGCCGATGGGCGCCTCCTTCTCAAGGCTCCACGACCGGCGGGTCATGGTGCCGGTGTGCCACTGCCATATGACCCGCCCGGTCGTGAGCACGAAGGGGTACTCGGCGTCCGGCACCTCGGCGGGCGGTTTCCACTCGATGGCGCTGAAGACGCCGAGCCCGTCCGGCATGGCGAACTTCTCCCGGTGGAGGATCGGGGTTCCCGGGTGCTCCGCGGTCGGGCAGGGCCAGTGCAGGCCGTCCGGGTCGAGGCGGGAGTAGGATATGCCGTGGTAGGAGGGCGTGACCGCGGCGACCTCGTTGAAGACCTCCTCCGGGCTCTTGTAGGTGAACTGCTCCTCATAGCCCATCCAGGCGCCGAGTTCGCAGATGATCTGCCAGTCAGGCTTTGCCTCACCCGGGGGATCCTGTGCTTTCTTCCAGCGCTGGACTCGCCGCTCGGTGTTCGTCTGGGTGCCGTCCTTCTCGGCGTAGCAGGCTGCAGGGAGCACCACGTCGGCGAACTCGGCGGTCTCGGTCAGGAAGATGTCCTGCACGACCAGGAACTCGAGGTTCCGGAGCCCCTCCTCGACATGCTGGATGTCGGGGTCGGAGAGCATCGGGTTCTCGCCCATGATGTACATCGCCCTGATCTCACTGGGGTTATCGGTGAGGACGTTCATCATCTCGGTGACGGTATAGCCGACCCTGGCCTCCGCGATATCGTCGACCCCCCAGGCCTCCATCATCTTCTTCCGGGCTTCTTCGTCGGTGACCTTCTGGTAACCGCTGAAGACGTTCGGGAGGCAACCCATGTCGCAGGCGCCCTGCACGTTGTTCTGGCCGCGGAGCGGGTTCACGCCACCGCCGGGCTTGCCCAGGTTGCCGGTGAGCATCATCAGGTTGGCGGTAGATTTGACGTTGTCGACGCCTGTGGTGTGCTGGGTGATCCCCATCGAGTAGATGAGGGTGGCAACCTCTGCCCCTGCGATCCACTCTGCAGCGGTCCTGAGGCTCTCGACCGGGATGCCGGAGACCTGCGAGACGTTCTCAAGGCTGTAGTCCTCCTTCATGACGACTTCCTTGAGTTTCTCGTAGTCCTTCGTCCTCTGTGCGATGAACTCCTTATCCTCCCGGCCGTTCCTGATGATCTCCTGCATCAGGCCGTTTAAGATGGCGACGTCGGTCCCGGAGACAAACGGCATGTAGAGGTCCGCCTGCTGTGCAGTCGGGGTGTAGCGCGGGTCGGCTACGATCACCTTCGCGCCGCCCTGCCTGGCGCGGATGATACTCCGCGCGATCAGGGGGTGCTGCTCAAAGGTGTTGCTCCCGAGGACGAAGACGCACTTTGATTCGCTGATATCCTGGATCGAGTTGGTCATCGCACCGGACCCGAAGACCGCCGCGAGGCCCGCGACGGTGGATGCGTGGCAGAGCCGGGCGCAGTGGTCGATGTGTGGGGTCTTGAGCACCACCCTGGCGAACTTCTGCATCAGGTAGTTCTCCTCGTTTGAGGCCCGGGCTGAGGAGAGACAGGCCATCTCGTCGGGTTTGTAGGACCCAAATCGCTCAGCGATCAGGTCGTAGGCCTCATCCCAGGTCGCCTCGACGAACCTGCCCTCCTTTTTGATCAGGGGTTTTGTGAGCCGGTCAGGGCTGTTGATAAATTCATGGGCATACCGGCCTTTGGGGCAGAGTTTGCCGCCGTTGACGGGTGCGCGCTGCCAGTGCGCCACGTCAAAGACCCTGCCGTCACGCACGACAAGGTTGAATCCGCATCCGGTGCCGCAGTACGGGCATGTTGTTGACACGTATCTGATATCCATTGTCGCTCCCTCTGGCGGGGACTAATAACGTCATTGATATATAACATGCATGGTCTCCCTGGGCGTTTTGATTAATATCGATGGAATACCGCTGGAGGGCCGGGAGAACCCTGGGTTATGCCGGAAGATCTATCTCAGAGAGTATGGCCGGGTTTCATTGCGTAACAGCGCTCCATGAGGTGATGCTCTCCGGGATTTGCGGATGAAAACCGGAATGCCGGTTTTTCCGGCCCCATCCCCCTCCCACAGGAGGAAGCCATGCCCGGGGTTACGCGGTTGACGGCCGGGGGACCTCCCATTGCCCGGGCCCGTAAGGCTTTCCCGACAACCGGTTCACGGTCCCCGGAAACTCACGGTGGATCCCGATATACGCCCCTCGACGGCGTCCCGCCCCCGGCCCGTTCAGATTCGCCCGGGGGACCCAAACTACATTGAGGTCAGCCGACGATATGTACATCAATGGAGTCCCTTGACGACTGGTTCCCGTACCGGGAATACCGACCTCACCAGCGGGAGATGCTTGAAGTGGCCGCATCTGTCGCACGCGACGGCGGTATCGCCATGATCGATGCGCCGACCGGGAGCGGCAAATCGAGCGTGGTCTCCGCGCTTCTCTCAGAGAGCCGGGGGCGGAAAGTGCTCGTCGCCGTCCGCACCATAAGCCAGCTTGGCACGTTCATGCGCGAGCTCGAGCTCGTCCGGAAGAAGCGCGGCGGCCTGAAGTTCGCCTACCTCATCGGCAAGTCCAGCATGTGCCCGCTCGGCGGCGAGGGGGACATCTACCGGCGATGCGAGGGTGTCAAGGCCTTCTCAACGGCGCTGATGCGGGAGCGGGCGCAGAAGGGTTCACTCGTCCCGGCAAACGACCGCCATATCAGGCAGCAGATCCGGAAGATGGACCCGGACCACCCGCTCATCTGCCCCTACTTCATCCACGGCAAATCGTTCGTGGAGCCCGAGGATGCGGGGCTGAAGATGATCCCGTCTGCGGCCCTGCGTGTCCGTGCCGAGCGGGTGAGCACCGAACTGATCTGGCCTGACCAGCTCGCCGGGTTCTGCGGCAACATCTGCCCCTACGATACGATGATGCACGCCGCCCGGGACGCTGATGTGGTGCTCGTGAACTTCTACCACCTCTTCGACGATATCATCAGGGAGCAGCTCTACCAGTCGCTCGGGATCGAGGGGCACGACGCCCTGCTGCTCATCGATGAGGCCCATAACTGCGGCGACGTCGTCCAGAGCATCGAGAGCGTGACGATCGAAGAGCGCGATATCGTGCAGGCCGGGCACGAACTCGCCGGCCGGCGGCGGTCGCAGCACCAGGCAGATGCCATCACCCAGATCCTGCCGCAGATCACCAGGTTCATGGATGCGCTCAAGGCCTCGCACGAGGTTGAGGACTGGTTCGATCCTGCGATCTTCCAGCGGATGATCCTCGCGGGCACACTCTACCGGAATATGGAAGAGGTCGTGGATGATCTCCTCAAGATCAGCGAAGGGATCCGCGAGAAGAACATGCAGGCGGGTGAGTTCCGGGAGAGCGCGATCGAGCGGCTGACTGAGTTCTTCTACCGGATCTTCCGGTCCGCGGCCGACCCGGCCTACCTGACGGTCTACCGGAAGGAGGACGATGGCACGGTGGCGCTCGAGGTCAGGAACATCGACCCGAGCACCAAACTCCAGGATATCGCCCGGGCACACGCCTGCTGTGTCCTGATATCAGGCACACTCTCTCCAATCGAGAGTTACCGGCGCTACTACTTCGGCGACCTTCCGGTCTCCGCGTTATCGCTCCCAAACTCCTTCCCCCCTGAGAACCGCCGTATCTTCTGCGCCGACGACATCACCACCGCCTACTCGATGCGCCGGGACGCACAGAACCTCGCGCGGACCGTGGACTACATCACCACGTTTGCCGCTCTCCCGGGGAACCTTGCCGTCTACTTCCCCTCCTACGACCTGGTCAACACCTTCGCAGAGCGGTGCGCTCCCCGGATCAGAAAGAAGCAGATCTATGTCGAACCGAAAGAGACCGCGACCGCCGCCGCCATGCTCCGGGAGTTTATGGCTCTCCCGGGATCGGGTCGGTCCGGCATCCTCTTTGCGGTCTGCGGGGGCAAGTGGAGCGAGGGCCTGGACTACCGCGGCGAGATGCTCGCGGGAGCGCTCGTCATCGGCCTCCCGCTCGCGCCCTTCAACCGCGTCCGCCGGATGGTGATCGACTACTTCCGGATGAAGTTCGGGGCCGAGGGGGAGTTCATCAGTTATACCCTCCCGGCGATCAACCGCGCCCTGCAGGCGCTCGGGCGTGTGCTCCGGGCGCCGGAGGACCGGGGAATGCTCGTCCTCGGGGAGCGGCGGTTCCTGGAGTCCCGGGTCCATGCCGGGCTGCCGCCGTGGATGCAGGAGGAGATGACGACCTGCACCATCGACCTCTTCCGCAAGGAGGCCGGCAGATGGCGATCGTGATGGGGTCGTGCCGGTTCGGGCTCTGGCATGTCCACGTGACATGGCAGGATAACCTCGTCTACCGTGTGCGTTTCGCGCGCGAGGGAGTCGTCGGCCCGGTGCCCCGTGAGATCCAGCGCTACTGTGCCGGGCTGCCGGCAGACCTCTCCTCCTTTGAAAGCGTCGCGACCGAGGGTGAGTCGACCTTTGCGAGGATCTACCGTGCGGTACGGGCGATCCCCTGTGGAGAGACCGCAACCTACGGTGAGATCGCACGAGAGGTCGGGACCGCGCCGCGGGCGGTCGGCTCGGCGATGGCCAGAAACCCGACCCCGATCGTGGTGCCCTGCCACCGGGTCGTCGCGAAGACCGGTCTAGGGGGGTTCTCCCCCGACCTGGAGATCAAGGAGGCCCTGCTCGCCATGGAGCGCCGCACGCCCGGGCCCTGCACGCGGGAAAATGAGAGGGATTAACTGGTAACCCTGCCGATAGTAATGGATATGAAGATCGTGGTCCTGGGTGCGGGGGCGGTCGGCCTGACCATCGCCGCAAAGTTATCCCGCGTCGCGGACGTCCATGCCGTTGCCAGGAAGCGGCATGCAGATGCGGTGCGGGAACGCGGTCTCCTGATGACCGGGATATGGGGGGAAGGCGCATACCGCTTCAGCTGCTCCGAAGACCTGCCGGACGCGTGGCTGGACGCCGACTACTACATCATCACCGCAAAGTCCACCGACACGGAGGCAGTCTGCCGCCAGTTTGCTGGTGCCATCAGGGGGCGCGAGGTGGTGAGCCTCCAGAACGGCATCGGGAACGAGGAGATCATCGGCAGGTTCACCGACCGGGTCATCGGCGGGATGATCATCACCGGGTTTGAGTGGCGTGGCGACGCGTCGGTCCATGTCTCGGTGGAGGCGGCGCCCATGAAACTGGGGCGGTTCCCGTCTGGCATGGACGACGCGGTCGGGCGTCTCGCGGACCTCATCGGTGAGGCCGGGATCCGGGTTGAGGCGACCGGCGGGATCAGGAGCGATCTCTGGTCGAAGACCCTCTACAACTGTGCGTTAAACCCGCTTGGCGCCGTCACGAATGTCCCCTACGGGGCGCTCACCGATCCGCACGCCTGGGCAATCGTCACCGCGATCGTCAGGGAGGCATACCGGGTGGTGGAAGCTGAGGGCGTCACCCTCCCCTGGGAGACGGCGGACGCCTACCTGGAGTATCTCAGGACCACTCAGCTCCCGGCGACGGCCGCCCACCACTCGTCGATGCTCCAGGATCTCACCCTGGGACGGAGGACCGAGATCGATTTCCTGAACGGCGCGGTGGCGGACCTCGGACGGAGGCACGGTATCGGCGTGCCCTATAACACCTGCATCACCGAACTGATCCACTTCCGGGAGCAACTCTGAAGGCAGGGGTGGGTATGCGGTCGGCGATTGTCCTGGTCGGGGGAGCGGCACGGCGTGCCGGTGGGAGGGAGAAGTACTTCTTCACGTTCCAGGGCAAGACCTTCATCGATCGTCTCATCGATACCCTGCAGGAGGTGGTGGATGAGATCGTGGTGGTCGCCCGGGACCCCGGGCAGTGCGAACGGTTCTGCCACCTTGGGGATATCAGGTGCATAGCAGATGTCAGGAGAGGGCTCGGCCCCATCGGCGGCCTGCATGCGGGGGTGCAGGCGGTGCATGGTGAGTATGTCTTTGTTGCCGCCTGTGATATGCCCTGCATCAGCCCTGCAGTGGTGCGACTGCTCTTTGATGCCATCGGGGATTATGAGGCCGCTATACCCTGCTGGAACGCCGATATGCTTGAGCCGCTCCACGCGGTTTACCGGACGAGTGCACTGCTCAGTTACCTGAAGGAGCATGACTCGCTCTCGCTCCGTACGATGATACGGAGCATTAACACCCGGTATGTGAGCGTTGAGAAGATCCGCGAGATCGATCCGGACCTGATGACGTTTACGAATATCAACAAACTGGAAGACCTGAAGATGATCGATCCCTCGGCGGAGCACGGCCAGGATGATGCGTGCGGGTCCGGGCAGGGAACCCCGTAAGCGGGCGGGGAACGTTTAGATACTCTTTTGTTGCGTCGTGGATCTTTTGTGCGGCTCCTCCCTGGTCCGGGCAGCTGGAGGGCTCCTCCACTCCATCGCGCCTTGAACTGGGAGGCCCGGCCCATCGGCGCTGGCGTGACCCGGGGTGCGATGAATTCCTGATGATACCCGTCCGGTCTGCGGTAATGGCTCCCCTCCTCTGAAAACGGTCTCGATCCCGGTCAGGGGCGCCATGAGAGGAGAACCCGACCGGTTCGCTCCGGAGGTGCGCCTCACGGGCGTCCCCCGGACCCGGCCGGGGGATGCCGGTGCATCATCGGCGGAAGCAGCCGCTGTATGTGCCCAAAACTTATAAATAGTATCTCCGAGTAGTCAGGGCCTGATGTCATCGGGGGAAATGTCTTCAACAAATTCCAGTGCGGGAAGGGGGGCTGATTCGGGGGTGGCGCGAGCAGGACAGCCCGGATGCAGGAATCGTGGACCCGCCGTCGGCCGCTCTCTACCGCTCTTTCTGTTCTGCTGCCTGATTCTTGCCCTGTGCGGTTTTGCCTCCGCTACGGAGGGGACGTATGCCCCCCTCTGGGACGTGGGGGCCAATGGTGCCGTCAGTTCCGTGGCTGTCTCGCAGGACGGCACTGCGGTCGTTGCCGGTGCGGGCTCGACGGTCTACCTCCTGGACCAGCAGGGAGACGTGCTCTGGAAGACCACTGTCGGTTCTCGGGTGAATGGTGTCGGTATATCGCCTGAAGGGTCGCACATCGGTGTCGCTGCAGATAAACTCTATCTCTTTGACAAAGATGGAAACCTGCTCTGGACCGAGAAGACGACGTTCGTCTACCACAGCGTGGATCTCTCTTCCAAAGCCACGTATGTTGCCGCCGGATGCGACAACGGTGCGGTATATATCTTTGACCGGAACAAAAAAACGCTCTGGGACTACGATATGGGAACCGACAGTTACGGCATCGCCATATCCGAGAACGGGCGTGTCATTGCAGCAGGATGCGATGACCAGGGGGTCTACTACCTCAACAGCAGACAGGGAGAATCCTGGAGTTACGGGACCGGCAAATGCGTGAAGGGCATCGCCCTCACCCCTGACGGCCGGTTCGTGGCTGCCGGGTCTTTTGACCGGTGCGTCTACCTCTCCACGGGCGAGGGTGAGCACCTCTGGAAGTATCCCACCGGAGATGCCGTCGTCTCAACAGCGCTGACAAATGAGGCAAGAGAGGTCTTTGCCGCTTCAGGCAGATCGGTGCTCGTCCTCGACCGCTCCGGGGCCGAGATCCAGACGATCACCCTCAACGGCCGTGCGGAGTCGATCGCGGTAACCCCCGACGGTTCGTTCCTTGTGATCGGGGGCGGTGACGGTGACCGGTCCATCCATCTCCTCACGCGGGACGCGGCCCTGCTCAGCAGCGGGAGTCAGGAGGTCCCGGTAAACGAGACCGAACCGGTGGAGAGCCCGACGGGCAACGTGACCTCCCTCCCGGCCCCCACGACCGACAACGCCAGTGCAGTGGCAGAAGTGACCCTTCTGCCCCCGGATGAGGAGGTTTCCATCGCCTCGCAGATGCTCGGGTGGCTGGAGAACATCTTCTCCCTCCTCTTCAAACCGCAGGAGGACTTCCTCGCCTGACTTCCTGCGGGTTTGTTGATCAGGTTCGGCGGGGAGGCCGATACCCGCCACGGTCTTTGCGTGATGATCATTCGATGCCCCGGAGCCCTGTTGGACCATTGCATCTCATATTTTCATGAAACACCCCATTTCCCCGCTTCACCCCATGCTGTGGACCGTGGTGGGCATCACCCTGGGGGTGGGGGCAGGGGAGGGCGCTTGGCCCCTCCCCGCACGAGGCACGAAACCCCCGTCCCCAGAGCAGGGCAGTGCGTGGTGATGCCCGGGTGTGGCGCCGGGACGCGCGTCTGTCAAGATCGGGCGAAACCCGATCGGTAATCATTTCTCGTGAGTGTACGGGGTATTGGGAATCGATGCAGTAGTGGAGCATTTCACCGTATCGTGTGGGTCCTGGATGCATGTGAGTGATCGCCACCTCACGCGAAGGGCGCGAAGCCGCGAAGTTCGGTTGCCGGGCGGCATAGTCCCCTTCGCGTTCTTCGCGGCTTCGCGTGAGATGAGTGTAATAATTAGATACTATAGTCCAGTACGGTGGACCGTGGTGGCTATCTCCACGGGGGGTGGGGACCGGGGAGGCGGCACGACCCACGACCCCCTCACCCCGCATGCGTCGAGGATGCGTGGCGATGCCTGGCGGGAGGTGCCGTGCCCGGGAGTGATGGAACTGAACCGGGAGCCCCATTGGCCAAACGGGGGTGTTTCATGGAAAGCCGGCTCGATGCACTAGACCCTGTGCCTCCGCCCGCTCGCGTCGCGCGCGTAGTGCCCGAACTCGCTCCCGAGCAGGACGTCGCCGGAGAAGACCGGACCGTCCCGGCAGACCCGGAGACCGTGCGGGTCGGTGCAGCATGACCCGCAGAGGCCGACGCCGCACTTCATGTAACGGTGCAGGGAGAACTGCCCCCGCTCCGCACACCCCTCCCGGTCGAGGATGCCGAGCACCGCCGCCATCATGACCTCGGGGCCGCAGACGCAGATATGGCTGAAGTCGGCGAGGTCTACCCTCGATATGAGGTTGGTCACGAACCCGTGGTGACCGGCGGTGCCGTCGTCGGTCGCGACCATCAGCGTCGCTGCTTCCCGTATCCGGTCGGCAAAGAGGAGTTCAGAGGCTGTCCGGCCGCCGAGGAGGAAGGTATCCACCTGTCCGGCCGCGACAAGCGGCAGCAGCGGGGATGCGCCGACCCCGCCGGCGATAGCAAGGGTCCTCCCGGTGACCGCAAAGCCGTTCCCGTACGGACCCCTGATCCCGATCCGGTCGCCCTCGCGCATCGCAAAGAGGGCAGCGGTCGCGTCTCCCACCTCCAGGACGGTGATCGAGGACGGGGAGGAGAGGGCCATTGGGACCTCGTCGACGCCCGGCACCCAGACCATCACGAACTGCCCCGGCCGTGAAGCGATCTCGCGGTCGAAGACGAACGTCCTGATCGACGGCGTCGCCTGGATGATCTCTTTTAGTGTGACCCCGACGGGCATCTGCTCATCCATGGGCGCACCCCACGATCTCGCGTGCGTCGATACCGTCGTGGCTGTAGAGGTCCTTTGCAATCGCTGCAAAGATGCCGATATCGTCGATGACCGCGCTCCCTAGCTCGATGGCGCTCGCACCCGCCATCATCATCTCAACAACGTTATCTGCGGTGGAGACCCCGCCGCACCCTATAATTGGGATGGTACACGCCTCGTAGAGGTCGTAGACGCACCGGACCGCGATAGGGAAGATCGCCTTCCCCGAGAGCCCGCCGAACCGGTTTCCGAGCACCGGCCGGCGGAGGGACGTCGATATCCGCATCGCCTTCACCGTGTTGACCGCGACGACCGCATCCGCCCCGCCGCGTTCCGCTGCCGCCCCGATCTCCCCAATATCAGCGACATTTGGGGTGAGTTTCACCCAGGTCGGGACCCCGAGCGAGGCCACCGCCCTCGTGCACTCCTCCACCAGGGCAGGGTCGCTCCCGATAGCAGCCCCGTAGCCCTCCGCGTGGGGGCAGGAGAGGTTCAGTTCGAGCCCTGATGCTGTGCCGGCGAACCAGCCAGCGACCGTCCGGAACTCCTCCGGTGTCCCCCCAAAGATACTCACGACCACCGGTTCGCCCTGCAGGACGGCCAGTTCATCCTCGAACGCTGCCGAGGGGTTCGGGAGGCCCATGGCGTTGATGATACCTCCGTCGACGACGATCAGGCAGGGTCCCGGGTGTCCCTCTTTCGGGTCCGGGCCGATGGATTTCGTGACCACACCGCCCGCACCGTTGTGCAGGATGCGGGCGAGTGACGCACCGGTGGTCCCGAGGATGCCGGCAGCCAGCAGAAGATGGTTCTTCAACCGGACGCCGCCGACCTCGGTAGGGCCAGGATAAAGCGTAACCATTGAAAAAAGGTGGGAGTGAGGTATTATTATACCCTCGCGCCAAGTATAATAAAGAAGGAATATCTGCTCCGCTTCCCGGAGCCCGGATACCGGAACGGAATACGGCAAGGCGCCCCTTTTCCCTGCCGGACCGTCACTCTCCGTGCAGCAGGGCCGATTGATTGTACAGTCTTTTACCGTTATCCATACAGGACGATACGTATGACCTCGCTCGCAATCTTAGGTGTAGGAAAGGTGGGGGGCGAGACGGCGTTTCTCTCCGCCGCGCTCGGTCTCGCCGATGAGATCATCCTCTACGACGCATACGAGCCCATCCTCCGTGCCCAGGTGCTCGACCTGCAACACACGGGTATCGATGTTACCGTCTCTACCGACACAGCGGCGATGCGGGACGCCGATATCTTCATCTTTGCGGCAGGCACCCCGAGAACGCCGGATGTCAAGACCAGGGCCGACCTCCTCGAGGCCAACATCCCGGTGGTGAAACGTTGCGGCAAACACCTGCAGGGATTTCCAGGGGTCGTCATCACCATCACCAACCCCATGGACGCAAACAACTACGGCCTCTGGAAGGTGATGGGCATCGATAGGCGACAATGCATCGGGTTTGGCGGTCAGCTCGACAGCGCCCGCTTTGCCTGCCTCCTCCGCGAGGCAGGGGTTCCGGGGCCTGCCTGGGTGCTCGGTGAGCATGGCGAACACCAGGTGCCGCTCTTCTCAAAGACCGGCGCCTATGTCGAGATCGATGAGCGGGAAGCAACCCTCGCCCGGATGCGGGGGGCGAGCATGGAGGTGATCCGCGGCAAGGGCGGCACGGTCTTTGGACCTGCCTATCATATCGCGATGCTGATACGCGCGGTCCTCGAAGACCGACGCGAGGTGCTCTCCTGTTCGTGCGTGCTCGACGGCGAGTACGGCCTCTCGGGCTGCTCGCTCGGCGTCCCGGCCCGGATCGGGCGTGAGGGGATCCTCAGTATCGAGGAATGGAGCCTCGATACCTGGGAAGAAGAGAAGATGGCAGAGGCGGGAGCGTTCGTACAGGGCCTCTGCAGGAGGTTTGATGACTGAGCCTGTCCCGGAGTCCCGCATGAGCACCCCGGCAACCCTGGACGATTTCGGGAAGACCCGGATCGGCATTCACCAGGTGGAGTACAGTGTTGGCCCTGATATCCCGGTCATCCATGTATTCGGCCGGGATGCCTCAGGGAGCGCCGTCAAGGTTGACGTGACCGGTTTTCGGCCCTACTTCTACGCGCCAGCCGGCCAGGTCGACGAGACCCCCCTCCCGCAGGACGTCGACGTGGAGCCGGACACGACCTACCGCTCCATCCAGGGCGAGGCGCTACGAAGGCTCTACACCCGGCGCCCCGGTGACGTCCGCGACGTCCGTGACCGTTACCAGCACTATGAGGCAGACATCCCGTTTGCCACCAGGTTCATGATCGACTGCGGTCTTACCGGCGGTATGGAACTGCCTGCCAGCGCCACGGTGGTCGACTACCGCGAACTTGCGCCGGTCGATATCAAGGCTCCCGCGCGGACCTGCATCATGGATATCGAGTGCGTGGACGAGCGGGGTTTCCCGGAGCCGGAGCGGGATCCGATCATCTGCGTCACCTGCTGGGACTCCTTCGATGAGGACTACACGACCCTCCTCTGGACGCCTGGCGGGGTGCCGGGTGATGCGGCCGAACTCAGTCTCAACGCGCGGCACCGGGTCGTCCGGTTCCCGGACGAGGTGGCGATGCTCAAGGGGCTCATCGACTACGTCAGGGGGCGCGACCCGGATATCCTCTCGGGCTGGAACTTCGTTGAGTTCGATATCCCCTACATCCTGCAGCGGATGGCGGCGCTCGGGCTCCGCGGTGAGGACCTCGCGCGCCTCCCCGGGCAGACCACGCGTAACGCTGTCAGAGGGAGGTCGATCTTTGACCTCCTTGGCGCCTACCGGAAGATGCACCAGGCCCAGAAGGAGTCCTACCGGCTCGATGCGGTCGCCGAGGAGGAGCTCGGGGAGACGAAGGTCCGCTACAGCGGGACGATCACCGCACTCTGGCAATCCGACCCGGCACGGCTCGTGGAGTACAACTACCGCGACGTCGAACTCTGCGTCGGGATCGACAAAAAGAACAACATCATCGAGTTCTACCGGGAGATTGCCCGGTACGTAGGGTGCCCGCTCGACCGGACGCTGAACTCCTCAAACGTCATCGATATATTCGTCCTGCGTAAGGCTTCGGGCAGGTTCATCCTCCCCTCGAAGGGGTTTGCCGCCGGGGACGAGTTTGAGGGGGCGACCGTCTTTGAGCCCGCCACCGGTCTCCGCGAGAACGTGGTGGTCCTCGACCTGAAATCGCTCTACCCGATGGCGATGATGACGATCAACGCATCGCCCGAGACGAAGAATCCGGACGGGGAACTGCGGGCGCCAAACGGCGTCCGGTTCTCCCGGGAGCCGGACGGGTTAACAAGGAGCATCCTCTCGGAACTGCTCGTGGAGCGGGACGAGCGCAAGCGCCTCCGCAACCAGTACCCCTTCGGGTCGCCGGAGTACGTCCTCTACGACCTCCAGCAGAACGTCCTGAAGGTGATCATGAACTCCTACTACGGGGTCTCGGGCTACACCCGGTTCAGGCTCTACGACCGCGAGATCGGGTCGGCCGTCACATCGGTCGGGCGGGCGATCATCAAGCACACCCGTGATGTCATCACCGATCTTGGCTACACGGTCCTCTACGGCGACACCGACTCTTGTATGGTCGAGGTCCCGCCGGGGAGCCTTGAAGAGACCATCGCGAAGGCGAGGGCGATCGAGGCCCGCCTGAACGCGAGTTACGGCGACTTCGCGCGCCGCGAACTCGCTGCCGATAAACACTACTTCTCCATAAAGTTCGAGAAGGTCTACCGCCGTTTCTTCCAGGCCGGCAAGAAGAAGCGCTACGCCGGGCACCTGGTCTGGAAGGAGGGCAAGGATGTCGACGAGGTCGACGTCGTCGGGTTTGAGATCCGGCGGAGTGATTCACCGCAGGTCACCCGGGAGGTGCAGCACGACGTCCTCGAGATGATCCTCCGCGGGGATGCGTTCGAGGACGTGCAGGCGTACCTGCGCGACGTCATCAGGAGGTACCGCCGCGGGGAGTACTCCCTCGACGAAGCAGGTATCCCGGGTGGGATCGGGAAGAACCTGGATAGCTACGAGAACGAGGATGCCCATATCAGGGGAGCAAAGTATTCAAACAAGTATCTCGGGACCGATTTCAAGCGGGGCAGCAAACCGAAACGCGTCTACATAAAGACCGTTACTGAGAAGTATCCGCGGACCGACGTGGTCTGCTTCGAGTACGCCGACCAGGTGCCGCCCGAGTTCGTCGTCGACTGGGAGACGATGCTTGAAAAGACGCTCAAAGGACCCCTCTCGCGGATCATTGAGCCGCTCGGGTGGGACTGGCACGACGTCGACCCGACACGGACGACGCTCTTTGACTTTGGGATGTGACCGACCCGACCGGGGCCCCTGCGCTCCCGGTTCGTGCCGGCCCCTTTTACGCCCGGAAAATGGCGTGCCCCGGTCCCGGGTGTCGGAATCGCCTGCTTCGCCTTTTCACACAAACTCGAACTCCCTGGATATGTTGATACCGTTCCATATCCATATCCGGTACGTCCCGGGAGTGAGAGTGCTGTTGCCCACCGGCTCTACGTTCTTCCCCAGTGCAGCATCCCACGATGCTGTATCCCACTGCACCGTCCAGTTATCTCCGGGATAGAGATATACAATATCACCTGTATGAGCTCTCCCGCTGCGGCCGATGGTCTCCCACATGCCGCCGGTGCAGTTCTCCGGCGTGCATCCAGATGTGTTCGCGCCCCATCTATCGACCCGCCATGGGGACGGGTTACTGAACTCCACCGGCTCATCGCCGCAGTTGACGATGCCGAACTCCACCACGTCCCCGATCCGGTAGGTGTTCCTGTCGGTGAAGGCATAGACATCGTTCACCGGCTCCCCCGGGCAGACCCCGGGCGGTCCGCAGAATCCCTCGGGGACGGTGCACGTCTCGCAGGACTCCGGTGTCGGTTCCGGGGTGGCGTTTACGGCGGTGCCGGCCGGTCCCAGGCACCCGGCGGTTGCGAGAACGGTAATGAGGGCTATCGCCGCGATGTATGGGGAAATACGTGATTTCATGGCGGTTTCTCCGTTTGCGTGCACATCCTTGTGCCTCCGGAGACCGGAGTTATCCGCTTCACCATCACACGAACTCGAACTCCTTGGACGCGTTGTTATACGCGTTGTTATCGTACCATATCTTGTCGTACCATACCCGGTATATCCCGGGAGCAAGAGGGTCGTCGCTGATCTGATATGAGGACCCGTCACTCCTCATCCGATATTGAAACGGTACTACGTCGTGGTCTCCTCCCCTCTTTGCGGTCTCCCACCAGTCCGTAGTGTTCCACTGCATCGTCCAGTTCTCCCCGGGGTTGAGGTACATCGTCTCGCCTGTACTAAACCACCCGTCGACGCCGATCGTCTCCCACATGCCACCGGTACAATTCCCCACCACCCAGTAACCTACCAGATAAGTGAACCCGGACGCGTTCGTGACCCATTTCTGAATCACCCACGGAAATGGGCTAAACGCCTTTCGTTCATCGCCGCAGTTGACGATGCCGAACTCCACCACCTCCCCGATCCGGTAGACGTTCTTGTCCGTGAAGGCATAGACATCGTTCACCGGCTCCCCCGGGCAGACCCCGGGCGGGCCGCAGAAATCTTCGGGTACGGTGCAGGTCTCGCAGGGTTCCGGTGTCGGTTCCGGGGTGGCGTTTACGGCGGTGCCGGCCGGTCCCAGACACCCGGCACTGGCAAGGACGACGAGGATTATCGTTGCGATGCATGAGTAAATGTGCAATTTCATAATTCACCTCCGTGCCGATAGATGGAGGCACGGCGCAACGCTTTTACAGTTCGAAATCCCAGATCGTCGTGCCTCCGGGCACGCGGGGTGCGTCATCCGGGGCGTCAGACCTGAGGATGAGCGGCCCCCGCGCATCGCGGGATACCGATTCCGGTACCCACGGTTGAGAGCTCAGCGTTCCGCTATATACCTTTTCTGTGTCACGCGTCTACACATCGGATCCGCCACAGCGACACTTTGCCTGAAAAAAGACGTTAAAGGGCGGGAATTTGGGGCGCGCCGGACGGTGAAGATCTTGCATGGTGAATGTAGGGCCGGCTCCCGTCAAAATCTCTCATCTATGAATGAGCGTGTTACCTACTTCGTCTGAAGTGTCCGGGAGCGCCGGGGGCCAGCCGGCCAAGCCGGAGTTCAGGCACCAATGGGGCGGCGTGCCCCCCCCTTCAGGCGGAGTGTCTGCCAAAACGTCGTTTAAAAGTGTTATGAAGGGTGCTCGGCTTACGCAAGCCCCCTCTTCTCGAGTTCTTCCTTCATGAACGCCCGGCGTTCGATGTTCTTTGACCAGGCGATCCGGCCGTCGACGACCTGCCAGTTGCCCATCTCTAAAACATCGATCCCCTCAGGGACCCGGGAAACGTTCGCGCCGGTGGGTACGACCAGGACGGCCCTATCGACGCGGATATCGTTCTCGACGAGCGCCCGGCACTGGTTCTGGAGTTCCTCGACGGTATCCATCGGGACCGCAGGTGCCATCTTTACGCTCACGATCACCCGCTCAGTCCTGCCGGCGATCCGGCGGGAGAGCATGCATTCCGGCTGCACACTGCCGTAGGTCGGGAACCATGCAAACTGCCACCCTTCCTGGGGGGAGAACCGCCGGGCAAGGGCCTTCTTGACATCAAGATACGTAGAATCCTTTATGCCACCCATGTTAATATCCTCTGCTTTACTGTATGTTCACGGTCGAATATAAGCATTGTAGTTCTTTTCTGTCCCGGTGTTCCCGTGCATACCCTTCATGATGAGCGGTGAATCCTCGTCTCCTGCGGCCGATGAGGGAGCGGGCGCAGGGGTCCGGGCCGGCCGGCGCACCCGGAAAATCCGGAGGAACACTTTTATCCTACCACCGGTATTATGCGGCGGGGTTTGTCAGCATGGCAGAGGCAACGCAAACACCGACCGGGGTTGTAGAGGCTTACGAGAAACTGGCCCGTGAGGTCCTGGAGCGGCCGGAGAGTATCCCGAGCGCCATCCATAATCTCCTCCTGAAACTCGCGGAGACGCATCCCGGGGCGGTCTACTGGATCATCAGGAAATTCTACCAGGAGTACCTCCGGCTCTACGTCTCTGATACAGGGTACATCGGTATCGCGGACAGGTACGAGCCTGACCTGATGTACCCGGGGGATATTGCTATCTATATGGTGCCCGAGAGCCCGCAGGAGGGTGACGTGGTCCAGATAACCTTCACCGCCAAGGATGAAGTGAGCGTCTACGTTATCCACGGCCGGGTTCTCAGGTGCAATGAGGATAGGTCGATACAGATCGAGGATACCAGCACAGGAGAGGACTACCGGGTCGTCGAGTGGAACATCCTCGGGAAACTGGTCAAGGTCATCCCGTTCGGTTCTGATGAGTGGCAGGAACTCTTTCAGGCATCGAGCGTCCCGAAGGAGTGGGTGGCCGCATCGGTTGAGGGGAATATCACGTCGCTCCAGAAGTCGGATATCTCCGGGAAGGATGAGGTGATCTCTGAACTCAGGGGCCGTCTTGCGAAACTGGTGTAGCGGGCGGAGGGCCGGGGAACCTCTTTTCTGGGGCTTGAGAGGGGGTGTCGAGACCCTGTTTGGGTCGCCCCCAATCTCTGATAGGAGGTATCGAACCCGGTTTCTCGCCGGATTTGTCCTGTGCTGCGGACCATGATGGGTTGTCGGAGATGTGGGCACCGACGGTGCGCTGTTCGATTGTCGGAACAGGAAAGCGGGGACAAATTGGTACAATGGACCGTAGGGGCTACCGAATGCGCAGGGGGCTTTCCCCATTGGCGTGAACGCAACCATGGGTGCACTTGTGTTCCCGGGTTGGCTATCGGCGAGGTTCGAGCTCTGTTGAACCCCCATGTCGGTTCCGGTGAACGCGGAGTATCCCCGGGCTCTCCCCGGGCAGTGGACCGTGGTGGGCATCACCCCGGGGGGTGGGGACCGGGGAGGGGGCTCGCCCCCGCCCCGCAGGCGGCGGAACTCGCAGAACCCTCCTCATAGCCCCCACCCCGCCCGGCCTCCGGCCTCCTCCCCCGCCCCCTCGGGGGGCGGGGGCAGTGTGTGGCGATACCCGGGGAAAACCCTGTCCGGGCAGAGACGGCTTTGTCTTGGGGAGAGGTCTTCCCCCATACGCGCTAACGTTCAGTATGGAGATTCGCGAGGATACCGTCTCCAATTCAGGAGACGAACGTCGTTTTCGGGCACTATTGGTCGGTCTGCGGTCAATCGTCCATCCCCTCGGGAAACGGTCTTGATCCTTGTCGGGGGGCAATCGCTGAGAGCCCGACCGGTTCGCACCAGATGTTCATCATGCGGCGCGTCGGCCCCGATATGCCCGGGCTGTCGTTGAGACCATTCCCCCGGTTTGGCTCTCCACCGCACGAACCTTTTTGAGGGGGCGCGATCTCTCCCCCTCCCATGAAGCATCTGGCAGTGATCATCCTTGGCCTGCTGCTCATCCCGTCCGGAGTGCAGGCGCTCACGTTCGTGAGCGGGGACCAGCCCGTGATTGACGCTCCCATCCCTGATGACGTGATCGCGTCGGGAGGGTCCGTGACTGTCGGCGCCCCGGTTGACAGCCTGACGGTCGCCGGGGGCAGTGTGACGGTGAATGCGCCGGTCCGGGGCGACGTCATAGCCGCGGGGGGCGCCCTGATCATCAACGGCGACGTCGGCGGGAAGGTGCTCGCCGCAGGGGGCGATATCGAGGTGAACGGAAACGCGACGAACGTTCTCATCACCGGGGCCACGGTCAGGATCGGGAAAGACGCCGTCATCAGGCGCGACGCTATGATCAGTGCCGGGGACGTCACAAACGAGGGATCGATCCTGCAGAATCTTACCGTCTCAGCGAACACCTTCAACAACACCGGCACGGCCGGGAACGTGACGTTTGAGGAGGTGCAGGAGCCGGCGCTGCCGTTGCCCGGCCTCTTCTCGGTCCTCGCCGCCATCGGGTTCCTGATCCTCGGGCTCATCCTCGTCAGGGCCTTCCCCGCTCCGTTTGTGGCGGTGGTCCGGCAGGTCGAGAGGAGCCCGATCATCCTGACGGTCGTCGGGTTCTTTGCGATCATCGTATCGGCGATCGTCCTCCTCATCATCGCCGTCACCATCGTCGGTCTCCCCATCGCGCTTGTCGGGGGACTGCTCTTCATCGCCGCCCTGATGCTTTCGTCGCTCTTTGTCGCATACGCCCTCGGGGACGTCATCGCCTCCCGGGCGGGGTGGAAGCCCGGGCCGACCTGGGTGTTCGTCCTCGGATTTGTGATCCTGCAGATCCTCCTCTTCATCCCGCTGCTTGGAAGCATCGTTGGGGTCATCGCGGTCAGCCTTGGCTACGGTGGGCTGCTCTACGCGCTCAGGGACGCCTGGCCGTTCGGCGCGGGCGGGGAGGCGGCATAATCCAGTTTCATGAGGGACAATGGATGGGGGCCTGTTAACCCCACGCCCGCCCCCACGGGGTGATGGCCAGGAGAAGGGCCAGGGATACCTGCAGCCCTCGGTTACCGCCCCGTTCACCGTTGCCAGCAATACTTTCCCCTCCCAGGGGGGGCAGTCACGGGGATCGCCGGTGGCAGTCGGTTGCCAGTGTGCTTCTTCCCTCTTCATCCTCAAAACCTGATGCAGAAGCTTCGGGTGTTTTCTGGCAGGACGTCCTATCCTCATCTTAGATGACCCCTCAGGAACTGAACGCCTCCCCCTGCCCCTGCCGCTGGTGCGGGGGCACCGGTATCAACAACACCATCCACCTACGCCACCCCGGCGGCGCATGCCGTGCCTGCAGGGGCGCCGGAACCCTGCTGGTCTGGCGACCACCACGCCCCTGCCCCTTCTGTGGCGGCACCGGGGTGGACCCGGTCCCAAACGCGGCCTTCCGGAGCATTCCCTGCCGCAACTGTTCAGGGACAGGGTGGATCGACTACCTCCTCACCACCGCAGATGAGTGACGGCTGGCATTCCTTCCAGTTGGTGAGGAGGCAGACCGCAGGGGTTCGCACGGGTTCAGGTGCTCCTGGCTCCTGTCCCCGCATCCTGCCCCTCCGAACCCCTTATCGGCTCGATCCTGGTCCGGGGCAGGATCACCAGGTTGTATGCGTTGTGGTCCCGGTTGAACTTGACGAGGACCCTCGAGAACTCCACGATATCGCCGTAGGCAAGCCCCTCGAAGATGTCGCGGTTCGGGCCCCGGAGGGTCGCCGGGATCACGGCGTAGACCGGGTTGGCGGCTGTCCCGTCGCAGACCTTGTAGACCTTCGTCCGGTCATCACCAAGGTTCCCCGACATCAGCGCGGCGACGACGTTGATCGTTCTGTCACGGTGCCGGTGGAGGTGGGAGAAGCGGGCGAACTTCGCCCCGGAAGGCACCCGGTAGGCGTGCTGTGTCTTTCCATCCTTCCGCAGGAGTGCGGAGGAGTACTTGATATCGACGTTGATGAACCGGTAGGCGTCCCCTCCCTCTGCAAGTCGCTCCATCAGCCGGGTCGGCCGGATGTTGTTCTTCTGCTCGAAGGTCCAGCATCGCTCGGGGTTGCAGGCGGTGCCCCATATGAACGAACAGGGGCTGTAGATGGTGAGCCCCCGGTCCACGATCGCGCGAACGGTCTGGCGCATGGCGGTTGCGTTCTCGAGGTCTGCCGGTTCCACGACGACGATCGTCCCGTCGGGCGCGAGGCGGTCGGCGAGACGGGCGACGAGGTCGGCACGCTCCTCGATCGCCATGTCGCGGAGCTCGTTCAAGACGTTTGAGAAGACCATAAGGTCGATCCGGTCGGGCAGGTCTTCCACCACGAGTGCCCTGATATCATCGCGGATGGGTTTTTCCACCCGCACGGCATCGCCCTGTGCCGCGGCGGCGGCCGGGACCAGGGCGTTGTAGGCTTCAAAATGTTCCTCAGAGCGTTCAATGGCATAGACCTCGGCCGAGCCGGCCCCCACCCTCGCAAGGAGGTCGATGACGGCGAGCGGCACGACTCCCGGCCCGGTTCCGACGTCCAGGATACGCATGTGGGGCTTTGCGAGCCCCTGATCGATGATCTGCCAGCGGATATGCTCCAACTGCACCAGGTATACGGGCGCGTGGTAGGCGAGGTAGCCGAGGACCTGGTAGGCCTTCCGGTAGCTCACCTGCTGTCCTTTCCAGTACCGGCTCTTCTGGACGAGGATGGCGTTCCGCATCCGGTCGAGGACGACTGGGTCGTCCCATGCCTTGGTGGTCTTTCTCTCGATGTAGCCCTCCACGAGCCGCTGGATGTAATCGGGGACCTCCGGGTTCCGGAAGAACGCGAGTTGCCGCTCGCGCCCGGCATCACTGATCAGATAGTCATCGCCCGCAAGGGGCTCCTGTTCTACAACTCTATCCCGCTCGCTCATGGTGTACCAGCTTCTTACAGGATGGTTAATACAGGTTCCGGGGGCGCCATAGTGTACCATTTCACCTTAACGTGAGGGTGCGTTGGAGTGATCGCCGGTCTTGCGTGTGCTTCCGCGGGAGAATTCATG
>Ga0265294_10001414_pt1 | contig 32344 bp, 33 predicted proteins | sample MunlanPumphouse3_FD_192504 | JGI IMG/M metagenome (GOLD analysis project Ga0265294, IMG submission 192504) | Groundwater microbial communities from a municipal landfill in Southern Ontario, Canada - Pumphouse #3 | ecosystem: Environmental > Aquatic > Deep subsurface > Groundwater | place...
TATCTTTACTTGGATTAAATTCGCCATAATCCATTCCATTTAAGATTCCAATAAAATCATCTTTTCGTAAAACCATTTCATACCATAATCCCTTACTACCTTCTGGAGTTGTAAGTTCAAAAGCATGAGTTGGCGAAACGGTTGTAATTTTATCAGCAAAATGAATTCCGGCTTTTAAAGTTGAAACTTGATTTTCAAATTGAACATCGCCTTTTTCGTAAAGCCAAATTGGTAAATCGTATAAATCCCATAAAGAACTTTGATTAAAGTAACCTTTAAAAAGTGGATTATGAATCGTTAAAACAGTTTTAATATTTTTATATGCTGGTTCATCTTTATGTTTCACTTTTAGTAAGCAAGGAATCATTCCAGGTTGCCAATCATGAACATGTACTATATCTACTTTATATGGTAATAGTTTAATTAACTCAATTGCGGCATTACTAAAGAAAGCAAAACGTTCGCCATCATCGTAATAACCATAATAATTAGGTCGATCAAAATACCTATCATTACTAATAAAGAAATATTCAATTCCATCAATCTCTTTATTATATACTTCAGAATCAAAGACACGCCAATTCATCTTAATTGTCATTTTAAAAACTGGACTTGCGTCTTTCAGTAAGTCAAGTTTTCCTACTTGCTTATAATAAGGCAAAATAACCGAAACATTATGCCCAAGCGTAACAAATTGTTTGCTTAAAGCATAGATTACATCGGCTAAACCACCAGTTTTATAAATTGGATTAGCTTCGCTGGCTATCATCACTATATTCATTGTTAGATTATTGCTCCTTGTGGAATATATAATGGGTCAGTTGGTGTACCAACAACATTCTTCTTAGTTTCAAAAACACAATGTTTATCAACAACGGCATTTTTAATATGAACTCCTTTACGAACAATCGTGTTTGTAAAGATTATAGAATCTTCAACAGTTGCCCCTTCTTCAACAATAACATCACGTGATAAAACACTATGTTTAACTGTTCCATCAATTGTACATCCATTAGCAATTAAACTTTCGCTCACATCAGACTTTTCACCATATAAAACTGGACGAGTGTTATGAGTTAAAGTATAAATTGGCCAATCTTTTGGGAATAAATTAGCAACATAATTTTCATTATGATTTAAACTTTCCATCGAGACATTATAGTAATCATTTAAACTTGATAATCTTCTAAATGAACCTTTAAAATTAATTGCATTAACTTTTTCAATATATGTACATAAATAATGGACTAAATCATTGATATTAAAGATTTGACTAATATTATCAACTTTCTTTAAAGCATCACGAAGGTAGTCAGCATTAAAAATGTAAGTTTGTAAACAAATCGAAGCTTTTTTATTTGATCCATCATTGATATCAAATTTTTGAATATCGCCAATTGGATCAACAACGCAAGTTTCAGCATGATATAAACTTGGATCATCAGCATTAGTAACATCAGCAACCACCGCACTAATTTGACGATTGGATTTTATATGTTCTTCCATAATCTCGTTATAATCAATATGCATTAAATAATGAACTGGACAGATAATAATGTATTTAACATTGTTATCATATAAAATCCAATCATTTTCTTTAATGTTATGAATATCGGTATTAAATTGAGGATTAAGTAAGCCTTCCTCGTTAATAAAGATATTTTGGAATCCAGTTTTTGGATTACGTAAATAAGTATTTTTACCACCAAAGTGTTTAATAATTGAACGACTATGATCTTGGACTAAAATACCAATTTCATCAATTCCACTATTTGTTAAATTTGATAAAGCAAAATCGATAAACGCATAACGTCCCATAAAGGTTGTAGAGGCAATTGGTCTATTTTTTGAAAGTAAACCAAGGTCAGTTGTATTATGTAAATCAACAAGAGCTACTACGTTATTCATACTATTGTAAACTCCTTTCGTAATCAATAAGTGCGATAGTATCGCTATCTTTATTAATAACAGCTTTATCTTTTATTTCTGTCCCTGGAGAAATAATAGCATTATTAATATAAGCACCTTTACCAACGACTACTCCAGGCATCAAAACACTATTTTTAACGACTGCTCCTTCATTAATAATAACTTCATTACTAATGACACATTGATAAACATCGCCATAAATCATTGCGCCTTGATTAACAAGACAATCTTTTACTGTTCCAGTTGAACTAATAAATTGTGGCATAGAGTGCGTATCTTCACTAAAAATAGTTGGATAAGCATCAAAATCAATTGTTTCTTTATTTCGTTTAGATGGAAGAAGTTCCATGTTGGCTAAATGTAAACTTTCAAGCGTTCCAACATCACGCCAATATCCATGGAATCGATAAGCGTAAATGGCTTTATTTTGTGCTAAGAAGTTTGGAATAATATTCTTTCCAAAATCGTGTTCACTAGTTTTATCGTCGTGATCAGCAATTAAAGCTTTTCTTAAATCTTTATAATTAAAAATATAAACACCCATTGAAGCTAAATTTGATTTAGGTTCTTTTGGTTTTTCAACGAATTTAGTAATTTTATCTTCAGCATCAACTTCAAGGATTCCAAAACGAGAAGCTTCTTTCCAATCAACTTCAATGACGCTTATTGTACAAGCGGCATTATGTTTTTCATGAAGAGCAATCATCTCGTTATAAGTTGTTTTATAAATATGATCACCAGATAAAATTAAGACATATTCTGGATTTTGTCCATCAAGGAAATCAATATTTTGATAGATTGCATCAGCAGTTCCACTATACCAGTTAAGACCTTCTTCGGTTTGACGTGGAGGAAGAGCCACGCATAATGATTGAACACCATTAAAACCCCATTTTTCTCCATCACCGATATAGTTATTTAAAATAACTGACTCATATTGAGTTAAAACTCCACAGGTAGCAATACCAGTGTTCGCAACATTAGAGAGACTAAAATCAATAATTCTATACTTCCCTCCAAAGTAAACTGCAGGTTTTGCAATTTTTTTCGTAAGAGCTTGTAAACGAGTCCCCTTACCTCCAGCAAGAATCATCGCGACAACTTTTTTAGCCATAATGCTTCCTCCCTTGAATTATTAACTATTTCACTACTTTTCAGCTTTTTCGTATAATCTCACACAACTACTATTCTTATCATGTAATGTAACAAGTGTTTCATCGACTAGTTCGCTAATATCAGCAACTTTATCACTTGGTGCACTGAGGATAACCTGTAAATTAAACTTACGTAATAATTTAACAGCTTCTTTAATTCTACTACGGTCCATCTTTGAGAAAGCTTCATCAAAGATAATGACTCTTATAGTATTACTAAGTTCTCCTTCATCATGGACATGATAGAGTTGAGCAAATGATGATAAGACACTAATGTAGAATGGAGTTTGCGTTTCGCCACCACTCTTTTTCTTGAGCATCTTGGATAATCTTTGCTCTTCTTTGGTATCTATATTATACACTATAAGATCAAAATCTAGATAGCTTCGATAATCAGTAAACTTCTCAATATTAGCTAAAAGTTCACTAGAATGATCACCTTTTTCACTAATATCAACAATTTGTTTAAATAAATCTTCCATAACATCTTTATATTTATTAATAAACTCGGTTTCATCGTCTCCAGTTTCAAGTATTAAATCATCCTTAAGCATATCGTAATAACGACGATAAGTTACACTTGGCTTAACGGTAAATTTATATAAATCGCGACCAAATTGAGATTGTTCAAGAGCAACATTTAAATTTGCAATTTGATCTTCAACATCTTCGATTGCAGCACGTAATTTGAAGATAAAGTCATCCTTAAATTGTTTAATAGCTTTTTCATAACTATCTTTAATCTTTTCTTCGTATTCTGGAAGTTGAACATCTCTAAAATCACTGAGTTCACTTTCAAATTGATCATTATCTTTAGTATTTGGGTCATAAGAGAGATGGTAATCATTTACATAATCTCTTCTTAATCTTGTAACTTGGTTAAAGATATTAGTAACTAAGTATTGTAAACGAGAAAGACTAACATTATATTCTTGAAGAATATTTAAAGTAGTCTTACCTTTATCAAGTTCTTCTTTAAATAATGGTTCAGCCTTTTCTTCAACAAGGAATGGATCATAATTATTCTTTAAATTAGTTTCTTTTTCTTTAATAACGCTCTCTTCAGCGATTATCTTTTCATTTTTAAGGTTTTCAACTTCTTTGGTTAAATTACCTTTTTCAATTAAAGAATTATCTTTATTAGAGTTTAAATCTTTAATATCTTGTTCAACGTTATTTAAACGTTCATCAAGACTATTAATTAAGGTTGTGTCGTGTTCTTTAAGTTGATCATCAACATAATTAATCGTGTTTTGTAATCCACTAATTTGTGAAGATCTTTCGATTAAAACGAAGTTATTATTAATTTCGTTAGTATTAATAACTTCAAGTTCATTAGCTTTATTAATTAAGGCACTTAGTTTACGGTAAATATCAAGATTACGTAAGTTAGATTGTAATTCTTTACCTTTTTCCTCTAAGAAACGTTCATCAAGAGTTCGTCCAATAAAGGATTCTTGATATAAACGAGGATTAATTTGTTGAAGGGCATAATTACGATATAAATCGCATGATTTAGTGATTCCATTACCACTATTTCTCGCTTCTTCAATTGAATTTGCTTTATATAGTCTACCAATTAAATAATTGGTATAAGCTCTTGCACCATCATGATCAGTAATAATTTCATCAGCTAAACTTCCATCTTGCGCATCATAGTTTTTCTCAATAATACGCTCTTGATCAACTAAACTTGTGGAATAATAATGATATTCAAGAAGTAAGTTTCTTAAAATCTTATAAGCATCAAGGAAATATTTTGGGTCAACAAATAAATTGAATTTTTGTCCATAAAGGAAACCTTCAATTGCATTTGACCAACTTAAATCTTTAATATCAATTAAATCAGCAAAAATATCGACTTCGATATTTTTGTGGAATTTTTCGTATAATGCTTCTTCGAGTTTATGTTTAATTTCAACAAGTCTTTCATCATAAGACTTGCTGCCTTTTTTAATATTTACTTCATCATCTTTTAAAGTTGAAATCTTTTTTTCTATATTAAAGACAGTTCGCGATAAAGAGACACTTAATGAAGATACTTTTGACTTAAAAACAGTTAAAACATCTCGGAAATTATCGAGTTTTTCTTTAGTTAAATCTTTAATATGATTTAACTCATTAGTTTTAAATTCAGAGCATAAATCATTAACTTTTTTCGCTTCATGTTCGAGATCAATTAACTCTTTTACACGGTCTTCATCGAGTAAATCTTTATTAATACCTTCAAGCTCGCTTGATAAACTTGTTGTAGCGCTTAAATATTCATCACAATATTTCGTTAAATTATTTTTAACGAGTTCATCATCTCTTAAAATTGCATCAATCTTCCCTTGAGCATCTCGTTTTTCGCTCATGAGTTCGTCAGTTAAACGAATAGTATCATTATTTGCTTTATCTTGAATAATATGAATTCTACGTTTTTCAAGTTCCGCTAAATTGCCATTAAATTCGGCAACACCTAAATCAATTTCATTAATACGATTTGTCGCTTTAATAACTTGATCTTTATAAGCAGCAAGCTTTTCTTTACTCGCTTCAATCTCGCATTTTTCAATAATGTATTGTGAAATAAGATAGTTTTCTTGGTGAGCTTTATATAAATCAAATAAATTTTTTATTTCGGTTAATCGGTTAACACGATTTTTAATATTTTCCGCTTCAGTTTCAAGACGCTTATAATTCATAATATTGTCTTGAAGATGTGAAAGCTCAATATTTTGTTGAGGATCACAAACATATTCTGTAATAAATGATGTGATATCGGTGATTGGCGTAAAGGATGTAGCTTTCTTTAAAAGACTAAAATATTTATCTTTTAAACCACCAAATCTACGTTTTAAGTAATCTTGATATTGACGATTACTATCAAAGAAAGTGAAATTACCACTATAATTCTTGTTAAAGAAATCAACTAAACTCTTGTAATCTAAAGGGAGTTTATTTTCAACATAGCCATTTTCTGGCATTTTATCATTTAATGCAAAGAAATGATGTTCTTCAGTTCCATCTTCAAATGAGTCAAAAACAATACCCATATTGAAGTATTCTTTATTAACGTCATCATAAATTTCAATAACAATATATGACGTAAATCTTCCATTACGAAGATATTTAAACCCATTATTATCGACATCATCACCGATTTCGCCACGTAAATATCCTCTTAAGGTACGGCTAGATTTATCCATAGCGGCTTTATTAAAACTTCTACCAGTTGTATCACCAAGTAAAATAACTTCGATAGCATCGATTAAAGTAGACTTACCACTACCATTAACACCAGTTAAGAAAACAATTGGTTTTAAATCAATGGTTTCGTTCCAAAAATAGTGCCAATTAATCAATCTTATTTTCGTTATTGTTTTCATAGTTACCCTCCGCCTTATCATCATTTTCTTCTACACTAGTAGCATCTAAAGGTTTCCCTTCGATTCCAGCGTTATTAATTTGATCTATTGCTTCACTCATAGCAACAATCTTATTGTTATCAAGAGCGTAAACGATTGAAGGAAGAACATAGAAACTAACATTACCTTCATCATAACTTCCACTTACTTTTGAAATAACATTATGATTTGCTAAAAATCTTAATGATTTAGAAATTTGTCGGCCACTTAATTTTTTACCAGGCATCGTAATACCATGATCAAACATCGCTTTAATAAGTCCTGGAGTAGTTAAGTAGATAGCATCGTTAGTTTGTGCACCTTCTTTTCTTTCATCTTCATAAACTAAACGAAGAACAAAAAGAAGTAAACTAGTCTCTCTATCAAGTCTAAGACGATTTTCTTCATTTTCATTTGTTAAGCAAACAACACCACTTGCAACATCTTTTTCAATGTGCCAACCACTATATTTAAGATAATCTTCAATAATTGGAAAATATCGTTCAATAAAACGATAATCCGTATTTGTACGCATCATTTTTTCTCGTGGATCAAAAACATCACGGACAATAAATCCTTTGATTAATAAAACATTAACCACCCGAGAAAATTCTCTTTGATCTGCTGTAGGTAATTTAATAAATTCTTCTTCAAACATACTAAATAGCTTCCTTTCTATGGAAAATTAAGTTAGGCACAATATAATCCCCATTTCTAATTTTTGAATCATCAACAATTTCAAGCGTATAAAAACAAGATTCATCATCTTTCTTGATTGTTGCTAAAATTAAACAAATAAATGCATCAAAAGTTGGTAATAAAACGTCTTTAATCTTTAAATCGTTATCACTACCAAATGACTTTTCCATAAAGTTATAAATTCTTTCATCAGTATAGATATCTTTAGTTTCTTCAAGGAAACTATCCATAATAAATTGGCTGGCATCATCGAAATCAACGATTTCAAGAGGTTTGCCATCAAATCTCATACGTTTAAGCATTGGCAAAGATACTGAATCACTATCAATATAACCTTGTTCACTAAATGCGCTGCAATCTTGCATACTTGATAAAATCTTTGATAAAGTTCGATTATCATTCGTAGTTTTAGAAGTACATTTTGCATAAGCTTTAAATATATTTTCAAGATGACCTTTAATGGTTCGGTCAGTATTGTTTAAATATAGAATCTTATTAGCGCTACTCTTGGTATAATTACTATTTTCTTTATCAATTGATGAAATTAAATCATTAATTGTATCGTAGGTATCCGTAATATAATTGATTTTTTCAATAACATCTCTTTCGATTTCTACTTTATCATTTGTTGCGGAAATTAAAGCTGCTTGCACAACAAGTTTTTCTCTAATTTCTTTACTAGAAACCCATTTATCTAAAATACGAATAATTGGTCGCTTAAATCTTGCGACACTATCGAATGTTTTTAATGGGTGATAATAACGATCACTAATTTTCTCTTTATAAACATCAAAATAAGAATGTAAAACATTATTTGTATCAAATGTTTTCCCAAGCTTATTTTGGAAAATTCTAATTGAGTGAATTAAGGTGATTAATTCAACTTTAAGTTTCTTTGTATTTTCGTAGCAACGAGCAAGCGTTGCATATAATAATTCATCGGGATCTTCATCTTCAACTTTAAGTTCACTAAATGTTGAGTGAACAAGAGAAAGATAAGGAGCTGTTTCATCGCCAATAATCTCATTAATTGCACGTAAGCAAACAATCGAATATTGAGGTAAAACAATTGTTTCTTCAAAAGTCTCTGGATCAATAGAGATATCTATCCACCCAGTCTCTTCTAATCGGCGAATAACGAAAGCGGCTTTGCTATTTAACTTTTGACTTATAAGCACGTCATCTTCATCAGGAACATCACTCATATCTTCCTCAGTATAATCGAGTTTATCGACATAGGATGCGCCCTTATCTTTAAGTGCTTTTAAAAAATCTTGCTTATTGATCAAAGCCTCGTCGTTTTGTAGTAATTCAAAAAGAATGAGAAGACTCTCAGCATATATTTGTCTATTTTTCCCGTTAAATATCGAGAAATAATTTGAAGGCACAATGTCAAATAAATTCATTTAATTCTCATCCCTAAATTACAAGAAAAATTATACCATACGCAAGGGTAATAAAAAAGAAAAAACCCGTTGTTTTTTCATTATTTTTTTGACGTTTTTAAAACAAAAAACGGCAAATATCGATTTTTAACAAAAACAACCGATTTTTACCCTTGAAAACACCTTCTTTAAGTGTTATTATAAATCACGCGATTTAAAGGAGGAAAACGAAATGTCAAGAGTATGTCCTATTACCGGAAAAGGTCCAATATCTGGAAATGCAAGATCACACAGTTTGATTGCAACTCGTAGAAAATGGAATGTTAATTTACATACGTATAAAATTGAGATTAATGGTAAACCTTATAAGATTAGAATGAGTGCAAGAGCTTATCGATCCCTCAATAAATCTACTAAAGCTGAATAATTAAAGCCTTCCAATATGGAGGCTTTTTTATTACACTTTTATTGATGTCGCATTTATGCGAATATCAAAAAAGGAGCGCTAAAAAGCATGGAAAACAAAACAAACGTGATGCGAATCCTTGAAAAGGCTAACATCGAATATAAATCTTACAAATGTTCAAGCAATCAATTTACTAGTGCCGAAGAAATATCAAAAACATTAGGAATCGATTCAAATAGAGAATTCAAAACCCTTGTAACAATAGGAAAGTCTCATGACTTTTATGTTTTCGTTGTCCCTAGTTCAAAAGAATTAGATTTAAAGAAAGCTGCGAAAGCTGTTGGTGAAAAAAATATCGAAATGATTCCAATGAAATCACTATTGCAAACAACTGGTTACATCCATGGAGGATGTTCACCAATTGGTATGAAGAAAAATTTTGTGACAGTAATTGATGCATCAGCGCAAAACTTCCAATCAATTGTTTTTAGTGCTGGAAGAGTATGTGAATTAGTTGATGTTGGAATTTCTGATATACCTAAAGTATTAAAATTTACTTACGCTGATATAACAAAATAGTCACGCTCCATGCGTGACTATTTTTTTTATAAATAAAAATTAAACAATGTGAGCAGCGTAATGGCAGAAATATCCGCCAGTACCATTTTCATAACAATATTCTTGAATTAATTGCGGAATAATTATAATTCCAGCAATAATTGCTGCAACAACAAATACTAAAGTAATAAAAATACCAATTGCACTACAAACAATTGAAGATGTTTTTCTGGCTTTTATTCCTTGATATAAACCAACTCCACCAAATACAAAACCTAAAATTGGAAACCAAAAACAACAAATTGAAGCAACAGCAAAACCTAGTCCAGATGGTGTCTTTTTAGCAACAACTGGAGCAGCAACAGGTTCTTCTTTCTTTTCTTCAACAGGTTTACCACATTTTGTGCAATAAACTGCATTATCATTTAATTCTTGACCACAATGTACACAATATTTCATAACTAACTTCCTTTTTAAGAATTCTATAATAATTTATCTAATAGTTCATCATATTTCTTAAACTTTTTAGGCTTCTTTTTGATGAGAATTCCTTTTTTAAAAACACAATAAGGATTTTCAAGAGTTTTTAAGTCAGAATATGGGTCTTTAGAAGTGACCACTGCATCAAAATATTTACCTTTGTCAAGTGAACCAACCTCTTTTTCTTTTCCAAGAATTTGAGCATTAATTAATGTAGCAGTTTTCACTGCAAAACTTGCAGTAACACCAACATACTTTTTAAAATATGCAAGTTCACGCCACATACCATATTGGAAGGCAAATGGGCATGAGGCATCTGTGCCTAACCCTACTCTAATGCCTTCTTTTAAGGCTAATTTTGAAGTTTCAATAATTCCATTAGCAACAATATCTGCATTAGATTTTTGTATATCATCGCACTTAGTAAGTTCTTTATTAAACTTAGCAAAAGGGATTGCTGGAGAAATTGTTGTAATTAGTGTTGAAGTAATCTTTTTATCTTTTGGAAGATATTTAGCTTTAAATTCATCATCTTTAATTATTGCCCCATGTTCAATAGTATCTAAATCGTTAGCAATACCAACAATCATTCCTTCACTACCTTCGGTATGTGAAGCTACTCGATAACCTTTTTTATGCGCATAACTTATACACCAAGCAGTTTGTTCAGGAGACATTTTGAGCGCACCACATCCGCCAACCTCTTTAGCATCCATGACTCCACCTGTAGTACAAATCTTAATCCAATCAACTTTATGAGCAATATTATTATCAATTAATTTTTCAAGTTCTTCTTTTGTGGCACCAGATCTAGCAAATGTACCATCTCCATGACCACCGGGAGCAGTAATTGCAAATCCCGAACAATAAAGAGTTGGGCCAACATATTTACCACTATTAATTAAGTCTCTTTGCTTACAATCACTATAATAAAAATCACCAACTGATCTTACAGTTGTCGTTCCACTATATAATTCAGTAAGCAAGGATTTCTTAACTAATTTATTTAAAATCTTATCGCCTACTTTAGTCTTTATTAGTTTTAAGGTACGTGCTTGAGAGGCTCCACCAGTTAAGTTTTTACTTGGCATTCCAGTTCCAAATAAGTGGGCGTGTAAATTAATTAATCCAGGCATAATATACATGTTTTTAAGATTAATCTCTTTAGCATTTTTATCGATAATGTTCTTATTAATATCCGCTATTTTTCCTTCTTTTACTAAAATATCGACATTATTAATTATTCTTTCTTTCTCAACATCAACTAAATTTACATTCTTAATCAATAAATACTTTTTATTCATATTTCGCCTCCAAATAAAAAGGGATATCTCGATTATATCCCTATTTAATTTTTTTCTTATAAAAACTTATACTTTTTAATACTAATTCCCTGGATTTAAAAATACAGTATTTTCATCATAGATTTTAACATCAGGAGAATCACTATATTTGACATAAGTATTACTAATGCCACCAGCATTTCTAATAGTAGAAGCTGATAAACGTTGATTAGCAATTCCATTACCTTTAGCAATCTTACATCTGCCATTTTCAAGTAATCCAGTTAGTGGGTTAAGATGATAGACGTTTTCAATATAATCATCATGTTCATAATTAGTAATATTGTTATATGAAAAATAAATATCATATGGAAAATGATCATTTTTAAGATCATATGTGTCACTTTCTACAACACTCTTTCCTAAACGAATAACTCGATAACAAGCATCTTTTTCTATTAAACCTTTTGTAATTCCAAGTTCATCGCTTAATTCAGGAGTAAGATGTGCTTTGCCCCAATTTGCTCCAGTAGAATCAATTACAGTATCTGCTCCAGAATTATATGTACTTAGCTTTCCATTAATTGTACCAACTTTATCGTTCGTCCATAAATACTTCCAAATTACATTATCAGTATTATTAAATAAATTAATGAATCCAGTACTCATAACAGTTTTAATATCAGGAATTGATTGAACAATTTGTGTTCCAATAACGTCTAACGAATAAGCAGCACTTGAATTAATGTAAGATTCTTGATCATAAGAACTATCTTCATCCCAAGAGATTCTTAATTTAAATTTGTTGGTTTGTGCACCACCACTAGCTAACATTTTGAAAGTATAGTATTCAGTTGCTGATGGTAGATAATTGCTATCGACATCAGTAAACGAAAAATCACTACTAAAATAAATTAAAGGATTAGAGAATGTATCATCATCACTACTATATATAGCACAATTTAAAGGAACAATTGAAGTTGCCCAAGTAAGCTTTAAAGTGACCATAATATCACTTTCGCTTGTATGCCCATCGCCCCAATTTTGTACACTAAAATTCTTATTTAAATATTCTCCTGGACCCATCTTAATTCCATTTTGAATATCCGACTCATTATATATTTTGCTTGAATCAGGTTTATCGATATTTTCATTATCTAAAGTATTAACAATAAAAGTTTTGGCAGTTACGCTTCCTGACCCAGCTTCAACTGTTGATTGATACTTACTAAAAACACCCGTTACTGCGGCAGTAACAAGAATTACACTCATTCCTAGGATAACTAAAATCTTTCTTTTAATCATATCTTTCCTTTATTGTAACAAAAAAGCCAGTTACAAGTGAATGCAACTGGCTATCTTTATTAATTAAAAGACCCTTTAGTTTTGCGTCATATTCTTGCGAATACTTTGCCTACTTAGATAATATCATTTTATACTTGATTGTCAATATTAGTAAAAGCACGTATTTATCGTGCTTTTTTTAATTTTTATTTTTTTAAAAATTATTTAATGTATTTCTTTGTAAAATCAAAAACTATCTTATAGAAACGGGTTGGATCTTGCGATTCGCTAGAACAATGCGCTGCATCTTTAAAAGAATGCTTTTCTTTATATATATCTTTAGGAATCGCGTTATAGTTTAAATCAAGATTATAGTAAGGAACAAATTTATCGCCAGTTCCATGAATTAAGCAGACTGGAGTTTTACATCTTTTTAAAGCTTTGACAGTTGTTTCGTTGAAATGCATATGATGGAAAATATGACAATAAACTTCAACCATTCTAATTAAAAATTTAGCACCTTTTAAATGCATTAAATTCTTTGCAGTTTGGATAAATTGATCATCAAGACTTGCATATCCACAATCAGCAATGCAACACTTCACATTACTTGGCAAATTTTCACCCATAGCAAGTAAAGCAATATGAGCACCCATGGAATGACCAAAAACTAGGATTTGCGCTTGTGCATCTTGCTTTACAACATAATTAATCCAAAGAAGCAAATCTTCTTTTTCTTTTGGTCCCATCGTAAAATATTTTCCTTCACTATCCCAATTAGCTCTTTCGTGAATCGAATAAATATTAAAACCAGCATCATAATATTCATGAATCAAAGTTGACCATTCACCTAAAACAGTACCAAAATAACCATGTAAAAAGATTACATATTTATGATTTTTATCTTTCGATCTTAAAAAGTAAGCCGCAAGTTTTAACCCATCATTTGAAATAATAAAAACTTCTTCATATTTCTTTGAATCAGAGAATTCTTTATCTGATAAAAGTTTGACAGTTTTATCTAAATTTGTATCGCTATCACTTGTTTCTTTAATTTCTTTTCTACATAGTGACCCTTTAAAAAACACATGGCCAACTATTAAGAATAAAATGATAAATAAGACAATAATAATCGCTAATACTAATAGAATAATTTGCCAAACTTGCATAAAAATTCTCCTTTATTAAGCCAAGGATTTATCGATATATTCTTCTACACTATCGTAATCAATGCCAAGCGAAACTGCTAATACACCATATACAATTCTCTCGGCCTGTTCGATAAATTCTTTATCTTTTGTGGTTAACTTGGCTGTGTCTCGATGTTGATGACACACCCTTAACGAAGCACATAAATCGTTTATATCACTATTCATTAATATTTCTTCATATTTCTGAATACGATGTTTCGATTCAGGAATCCATTCTATTTTTAAGGTAGGTAATGTTTGAATAAGATCATTGGCTTCTTTTTTTGTTAATAATTTATGAAGCGAATCGCTTTTTTTAATAGGAATTTTTATGGTCGTCCCTTGGTTCGACCCAAAAAGGGCATGGCATACATAGTACTTATTCTTTACTCCATCAAATTCCATTTCTTCAATATCATTGATTTGAAGAACACCGTACAAATTATGTACAACATACTCGTTTATTTCAAACATTAATCTCCTCCTATTTAAGCAAAGCAACGCTTATAATCAATACCAATAATTTCAAAGATTTTGATAGATATTTGAATACTAAAAAATATCGACTATATCAATATAATATCATTTTTTTGCCTAAAAAGAAAGGTTTAAAACTTTTAAGATTTTTTCTCAATAAGTAATTCACTACTAGTATCTCTTGTTGTTAATTTATTCATTGATAAATCAATTGCAAAGGCACCAACTGGAGCACTAAATAAAATAGCAATTACCGAGACTGTTAAAACTATCATTCCCGCTGCTTTTATAGCTTCGTTCCCCATTGAATTTCCAAGATCTAAAAGACCTCCACCAATTGCTGCTTGAACTGTGGCTTTTGGCACATATGCGATTGCAACAAATAGACGTTCTTTGAAGTTTAAGTTTGTTTTTATTAAGCAGGTAAATACACCAATCATACGAATTATTAAAGCAACAACTATTAATAGCAAAGCAGGTAAAATAATTGACCAAACCGAATCTAATTTAATAGAAGCGCCAACGAGAACGAACAAAAATATCTCGGCTACTGTCCATAATCTATCACATTTTTGAGCAATTCTATCCGCTTGAGTTTTTCTTCTTGCAAGTAAAACAATTCCAATCGTTATTACTGTTAATAAGCTAGAAAAACCAACCCATTTACTTATATAAGATTCTAAGAATACAAAACCAAAACAAATTCCTAAAATAATACTTAATTTTAAGGAGTCGCGCATATGCACTTTCTTAAAAAACAAGGATAAAACTAAACCAACAATAATTCCAACCGCTACACCAAGCACAATTGAAATAGGAACATTTAAAAATGTCATTACATTTAATGAACTCCCACCTTCAATAGTTAAAAAAGATGTATAACAAACAATCATTACAATATCATCAAGAGAACTACCAGCAATAATCATTTGTGGTATTCCTTTATTGGTTCCTTGACTTGTTTCTATCATCTTTATCATACGTGGGACTACCACTGCAGGAGAAACCGCCCCTAATACACTTCCAAGTAAAAAAGATTCTAGGTAAGTTAAATTTAATAAACTTGGTCCAAGTAACCCAATTGTGACCATTTCAATTACAGCAGGAATAAACGATAATAAAATTGCTGGTCTTCCTACCTTTTTAAGATCTTTTAAATCTAAAGATAATCCCGCTTTAATTAAAATAATAATTAAAGCTATCTTTCTTATCTCTGCACTTACACTAAGTAATGAATCATCGATTAATCCAAAATAAGCTAAAGCAATACCTAAAAGTAAATAAACAATCAACGATGGTATCCTTATTTTTTTAGCAAGAAAACCTAAGATACCACCAACAACAAGAATTAAAGTAAGCGATAAAAAGAACATAAAAACCTCCTAAAAGAAACAATGATTTCTACACATGTTTCATATTTATGCGTAGATGTCATTATCCTCTTAAGAGGCGGTTTTTTAGATAAATCTAAGCGGGAGCACATCATTCCCAAAAGAAATATAGCATAAAGAAAAATAATTAACCACCAAAAATTAAATTTTTTTATTGTACAAAACAATAAAAAAAGTATCGATAAAATCGATACATTTTTTTAATTTTGGCGGGGGTAGAAGGAATCGGACCCTCATCAGCGGTTTTGGAGACCGTTGCCCTACCACTAGACTATACCCCCACAACTATTCGCTAATTTTGGTTAGCGAATATTATTATAATTTTTCAAGCGACTTTAAACAAGGAGAATTATTGATTAATGCTTCTTAAAACCTTGTTAACAAGTCCCATATCAACTTTACCAGCATAATTTGTCTTAAAGTGTTTCATAACACTTGGGACACTTTTATCATCTAAAGATAAAATAATTTTTTTAATTTCGTCTTCACCCATTAAAGTTGGTAAATAGCCTTTAATAACATCAATTTGTGCTTCAATGTTCTTAACTTCTTCTGGACGATTAGCCGCTTCATAACCAGCTTTTTCATCATCTAATTCTTTTAAAGTTTTATTAATAATTGAAACCATTTCAACATCACCGATTGTTTTGTTATTAGCCTTTGCTTCATAACCAGCAATCATATATTTATTAATAACAACTCCTAATACTGCTCTTTTATTACTATCATGATTTTTAAGAGCTAACATGTTTTCTTTTCTTAATGCATCGATTAACATAGTAAATCCTCTTTTCGTTAGTATTATATACTAAAAAGTTAAGCGTTTCGCTTAACTTTTAATAAATTTACGTTTACTTCTTAATAAACTTGCCTTTATTTTTACCTTTTGAGGCACGTTTTAATGTTGAACCATTTTGATTTTTTGCAGTAACTCGAGCATATTCACTTGCTTCTTCTTCAGTTAGAAAAAGTTTTAAAGCTTTGCTAGACCCTTTTAAAACTACTTCCCATTTTCCTTTATTAGTAGGTGATTTTTGTACGATGTATTGTTTCAATTTAGTTCTCCTCTTTATCCATGATTGCTTTATGAAGAGCGGCAACAACATCCTTATCCAATTTATTCTTATTGCAATCATTTTTAATAATTTCATATGCTTCTTCTGGAGTATATTTTTCATGACGATATACACGTTTATTAGTTAAAGCACTATACATATCAGCAACCATTAAAATTTTTGCTTCTTTAGAAATATCCGTATCTTTTAAACCTTTTGGATATCCACTACCATCAAGTCTTTCGTGGTGTTCAAGTACTGCTTCACGAATTACTGGATCATCAAATGTTCCATTCATATATTTTAAAGATTTCTCAGGATGGAGCTTAATAATTTGGAATTCTTGTTCAGTAAGTTTTCCAGGTTTATTTAAAATTTTCTCATCAATTTCAAGTTTACCAATATCACGAATCAAAGCCGCTTTTGTTAATTTATCAAGATCAATTGTCCAAGGAAGATACTTTACAATTAAGTTTGCTAAACGAATAACATCAATTGATGAAGCAACTTCTTTATGATCAAAATCAGGATTACGTTTTAATTCTTCTTCAATCTTTTCACTAATATTTTGTACATAAGTAGAAGTGCCGTTTTCAATAGCTAAAACTGAACCACCATCTTTTGATTCTAAGAAAAAATAGGACGTATGATTATCAATTTCAATCGCATCTTTTTCTTCTAAATCAACTTCTTCACTTCCCGAATTATAAATAAAACTTCCTCTTAAAATGATATATGTAGTATGGCTATCTTCTAAACTCTTAAAATCAGGTACAACAGTTAAAATTCCATTCTTTTGTACGTTATAAAGAGTTATGGCATATTTATCGCTATATAAAATATGCGCTTCAAGCTCGTTAACACTAGGACATTTAAGATAGTTTTTTGTAACTTTTGTGGACATAAAAATACTCTCTTTTTTATTATTATATCAAATTAAGAAATTTAATGACCTAAAAAATTTTAAAATCTAATGACTTGTTCAACATTTTATAAAAAAACACGTGCCACATTGACACGTGTAATTTTATTTTTAATAATTCTTAGCTTCGACTTCGAAGTAACTTTGTGGATGAGCACAGCATGGGCAAACTTTTGGAGCATTCTTGCCAACATAGATGTAACCACAATTACGACATTTCCAAATTGTAATATCTGTATCTTTAGTGAAAACTTTCATTAATTCAACATTGCTTAATAATTTAGCATATCTTTCTTCGTGAGTTTTTTCAACTTCAGCTACTTTTCTAAATTTAACCGCAACTTCAACGAAACCTTCTTTTTCAGCAACTTCAGCGAATTCTTTATACATCTCAGTCCATTCATAATGTTCGCCTTCAGCCGCAGCTTTTAAGTTTTCTTTAGTTGTACCAATTAAACCTAATTCTTTAGCCCACATCTCAGCATGTTCTTGTTCGTTTCCAGCAGTTTCTTCAAAGATAGCTTTGATTTGTTCATAGCCTTCCTTCTTTGCAACCTTTGAGAAATAAGTGTACTTATTTCTTGCTTGGGATTCACCAGCAAAAGCAGCTAACAAATTCTTCTCAGTTTGACTTCCGGTATATTTATTTGCCATTGTCACCATCCTCCTTTATTTCTTGAATATCGTCACCAGATGCACCACATACTGGGCAAACTGGATTTGGATCATCACTTTCAAATTCGAATCCACATAATAAACAGCGATACTTTTTCATAATTTTTCCTCCAAGGTATTAATAAAGTACTTTTAGTTTTTTATCCTATTTATACAATCCTTACAAACTCCATAATAGGTAATAGATTTGTTTGTAACAAGGTTTCCATCTTTATCATAATATGAAGTTGAATCTTTTTCATTTTCTATATCATATATTATACCACATTTTGAACAAATAAAGTGGTCATGCAAATTTTTTGAAGCATCTTCAAAGATATCTTCATTAAGGTTAGTAGATACCTTACGAATAAACCCGTCTTCACAAAGTGTATTTAAATTTCTATAGACTGTAGCGACACTTAATGAAGGATAGTTTTCTTTTAAGTAACTAATAACTTCACTAGTTCTAGCATGCCCAAGGGTATGAATTGAACTAATAATAATTTTTCTTTGTAGTGTTTCTCTTTGCATTTGCGATAAATTCCTTATTGATAATAATTATAGTTAAGGCTTAAATATTGTCAAGAGGTTTAAACAAAAAAATATAAGGAATTTAAGGCAAAGAAAAAGGTTGGGATAAATTCCCAACCTTACTTTATATATAATCTTACTAAACTATCTACCTAAATAAGTACGAAAATCAGTGTTATACATGTATTGTTTATTGCTTCCATCATAACGTTCATTTTCTTTTTGCTTCTTTAGATCTTTAAGACTAATATACTTTACTTCTTTCTTTTTCATATCTTTTTCTCCTTTGAATCTAGATAAGCTAATTGCTTTTTAACTTATGCTTTAGAGAACTTCCCTGTTCCTTAAGCATCTTAATTATGAAGGAAAAATAACATTATTCAATTAAAAATGCTCGATTGGGTCGAGCATAAAAGCGCTTACATTTAACTTACAATTATAAATTTACGATATAATCAATACTTTTTTACTGATATAGTAAATTTATGAAAGTGTTTACATTTTCTTTAAATACTTAGGGTCAATATCGTATTTAAGCTTCTTATTATAGAATTTTTCGTATTGTTCAACCGATTCTTGATAAGCAAAATCACGCATATATTCCATGTTTTCTTTAGGATTTAAACCGTCTTTTGGATAAATTGGCTTAAGAATATAAAGATTAAATTGCTTAACAGGGAATCCATCTTCATCTTTTTTACATGTATCTTTAAAACAAATCATTAAAGGAATGATTGGCACACTAAATTTACTAGCATAATGGAAAGCCCCATTTTTATATGGACGTGGTTTTTCATACATCCACCACTCAGCTTGTTCTGGATAAAATAAAACGTAATGTTTATGGTCCATATGGTACTTAACCGCTTCATTAAATTGACGCATAACATTAAAATCATCGGGAATTGGCATCATTCCATCAGCTCGCATATATTCGCCTAATTTTGAGTTCATATTATTAAACCAACCAGCGGTTATAAATAATTTATGACCTTTTAAAGCATGTTTTACACATAAACAATCAAACATATAAACGTGATTACAAGTGATAATTGCTGATTTAATCCCTTTTAGATTCTCTCGACCATATACTTTAGTTTTCATAATCTTAGTATTTTGGTACCAAGAATAAGGGCGAACAACAAAGTGTTCTAACCACCAATATTTAATTTTTAATTTAAGAGTCTTTTTAATGTAAGGATATTTTTCAGTAACAGGAATACAAATATCATAATTAATAGGATCAATATGGACATCAAATATACCTTGTTTCTCAAGTTCAATCATCTTATCGACGACCATCTTTCTATTGCCCATAATTACTTCTTGCTCCCCTCTTCAACGCGTTCAATTCTTTCCCAACCATCGTTGTTTTTAAAGAATAACGCTTTAAAAACAATCTTGATATAACCCATATAAAAGAATGGATGAATAAGTAATAAAATAACTTTGTTATAGAATGGTAATTTAATATATTTATGGTCAATAATCATTGCAGTTAAAGTCATAAAGAAGAAACTAAAATAAACTACGCTAAAGGCAATTAAAGCATTAAATAATGAGTAGACAATTAATTCGCTCATGATGCATAAGAAGAATATGCTTAATAAACTATTTATTAAGAAAAATACAACTGCTAATCCAATCATCCAATAGATAATCCATAAAGCTTTGCAATAATAACGGTTAATCTTTTCTTTTAAAGTAATGCATTCATCAGATAATCGAGTGTTATAAATCTTTTTGCTATCGCAAACTCCCGTCATCCATCTAGTTCTTCGTTTATTTGTCATATCGAGCGTATCAGCTTCTTCCATATAAATATGAGCATAAGAGCAATAATAAGTTGTAAATCCTCTTAATGTTGCATCAAACATAAACTCAATATCTTCAGTTAATGTTTTGTTATATGGCCAACCACCAATCTTATTAATAACATCACTTCTAAAGCAAATCCCAGTTCCAATCGTCATTCCAGTAATGTTGTGATTAGATTTAAATCTATTGCCCATTTCATCAATTAAAGTCCAAATTATACCATTGCAAGCCGCTTCTAGAGGAATGCTCTTGCCTGGCATATAATAATTTTTAACAATTTTCTTACATTGAACAACTTGTCTTCCACTTGCGAATGCGTTATTTATTTCTTCTAAGCAATCGCTCGCCATCCAACAATCAGCATCCATAATAAGATAAGCATCGTAATATTTTTTACCAAATTTTTCAAATATCGCATGCATGCAATTATTCAAAGCATCACTTTTGCATTTTTGCGAACTAACTACATGAATAAATGTGTTTTTATATTCTTTAGAAATCGCTATCGTTTTATCTTCGGGATCTTTAACAATAATATGAATGTCGTAATAATCTTTATCATAGGTTTGTCTTTCTAAGTTATCTAATAATGTTTTAATAACACTTGATTCATCTCTAGCAGGAATTAAAACCGCAATTTTATTTTTCTTATCATTTTTAAGATGTTTTTGCTTTACTAATGGCGAAAACCAAGCCACCAATCGTGGTAAATACAACAATAAACAAAACCCAATTAAACCCAAAAATATATATAAACTAATTAATAATGATTGTTTTACAAATTCATAATCCATATATTAAACCTCCTTTTTCACATATTTAATAACTTCAACATCGTTATTTTTGCTTCGCTCTTCCATCGCGTTAAACACCTTATCTCTTAAATCATCTTTTCTTAAATTCTCTGGAATCTCAGTATTTACAAAGAATGGACCATCTAAATAAACAATAATTTTAGGCGCCTTTCTATGCTTTCTCTTTTTGTAAGTAGTTGTAAAAGCAAATACTGGATCACTAAATTGCACTGGATATCTAAATGAAGTGGATTTATAAGGTCTTATCTTTGTGTAATAAGGCCAAACATGAGCTTCAGGATAAATAATAATTGCATTATCAGTTACACTTCTTTTTTCAACGGCCTCAATAAATGAACGCATTCCTTTAAACGAATCAGGGATTGGTAATGCTCCAACCATTTTCATAAAGGTTCTTGTTCCTTTTTTTGCAACGTTTTGGCTATTTACAATTACATAAGACCTTTGTGGAAAAGTAATCAAATTTGGAATATAGGCATCAGCAGGTATATTTGTGTGATTGCCATAAAGGAAAACACCACTATTTCGATATCCCTTCATTGCTTTTCTATTTACAATTTTTATATCAAATTTAAATTTCATATATAAATAGGCGACAGGAGTCATGACTAGTCGATAAACTATAAAAGCAAAAAAGCGCCAAAATATATTGTTATGAATATATTTATAGTTCGATTCTAATTGATACTCTTGTTTTTTGATTCCACTAAATTCATCATTAAGTTCATCAGAGTAATAAATTGTTTTTTGCTCGGCCATTAACGATTCCTTTCATAACCTATTTAACTAGGTCAGTCTATATAATAACTAAATAAACAATTTAAACACGATAATAAAAATAGAATGGGGCTCTACTTTCAAGAGAGTCGCTATTTCTCATAAATTATTTAATGTTGCATTCATGCAAAAATAAAGTATTTATCGTATTAATTTTAAATACTCTAGATTTTTAATTGACTTTATTGTCAACTGAAAAAAATATCATTTCTACGATTATAATTGTATTTTATAATAATAAAAGTAAAATATATTCATGAGTGAAATCAAAGAAAACATTGGTAAAAATCTAACCGAATTAAGAAAGAAAATGAAACTTACGCAAGCCGAACTTGCAGCTAAGTTGAATTATTCTGATAAAGCTATTTCAAAGTGGGAACATGGCGATGCTATACCATCAATTGAAAATTTAGTAGAGATTTGTAAGTTTTATGGCATTACTTTAGATCAACTTGTAAACTCTGAATCAGGTACTTTAAAGCCAAAAGATAGCGCTAAACAAGATAGCGTAAATAAGTTAATAGTTACGCTTCTTTCTTTTGTAACGGTTTGGACACTTGCGACAACCATATATATTATTTATATTCTTGTTTATCACCAATACGAGTGGATTGTATTTATTTGGGCAATTCCACTATCAATTATTATTTTAATTATTTTTAATAGTATATGGGGAAAAAAATCAAGAAATTTCTTCCTTGTATCCTTATTAATTTGGTCTTTATTAGCTTCTGTTTATTTAAACTTACTAATACACGGATATAACCTTTGGGTTTTATTCATTATAGGCGTTCCAGCTACTATTATTACTATTTTGTGGAGCAAAATTAAACTTCACTAGTTGTGAATTTCTTTAATTCGTTTTTGATAATCAGATAAAACATCATCAAATTGATGAATTTTTAATGATTTATGGACTTCATCAACCTGCCATGGTTTAACGTTTTTAGTATGATAAAAAGGCAACCATCTAATAGTTTTGCAAAAATGTTTAACTATAGTCCCTGGTTTCATATTTCGTTGAACATTATAAATATAAGGTAAGAACTTCTTTTTTATAACCGAATGATTAAGCGCATCTTGATCTAAGAATGCCATTTTCTTTGTTAAGCATAAATGACGGCACTTCTTAAATAACTCGGTTTTTCTACATTGATCTAAATTAAATAGTAGTACTCCGGCATTTTGGTAATCACTACCAATAAAATACTCTCCTAAAACATCTTTACAGGCACCATATTCATAACCTTTTATATCATAATTATATAAAGGTGTAATATCACCTAAAAATCCAAGATCACAATCAAGATATAATATTCTATCTAAGTTTTTTGGTAAAAAATCAGCAAATAACCTAAGCATTGTGTATGGAGTATAAAAATTTTGAAGATTTGGAGAATCCTTCATTTCTTTTAAAAATGGTTCACGCATATCAACAAGAATGATTTTGCTATCTTTATTTCCTTCCTTTAAAACATCTTCAAGATACTTTCTTTCCTTCTCATTAATAGCAATAAACTTAGGATTATAATCAGTTAAATCCATGGTCATTAAATATAATGTAAATTGATTTTTATTATATTTTACTAAAGATAAAAGTTCGATTAACATTCCATCAAAAACTTTATTGTTGCCACACATTAATAAATTCATATTCATATAAATATGATAATGAAAAGTAACGACATTATCTATATAAATATTTTATTTTTGCTCGATTAGCAAGAGAATAGGTCTCTCTTTTTGTGAGAACCTATTTATTCACTAGTTAATTATTGCTATATCCTAATTTGCTACTTAGATTTAAATTAAAAAAATAAAATGTTGTAATTTCTACCTCATATTATAAAATAAGGTTACTGAGATAGAGGCGCTTTCGAGATGAGTACTTGATCGAGGAGACATCCTAAGACATCAAGGAAAGGCAAGATGGCCGAAACAATCAGATGGTAATTTGATTGATTGGGGCATGGAAGAAAATTCCTATGCACTCTCACTTCTAGGTAATCTAGGAGTTTGGCACTATTAATGGAATTATCTTTTAATATAAAAAGAGATTGCATTAATAACATGCAATCTCTTTTATTTTAAGGAGAACAAAATGCAAAGATTAAGCAAATTTTGTGCAATCGCTGTTGCTGTTATCTCCTCCTTGTTTCTAAGTAGCTGTGGCAATTCGACTGATAGTAAAGTCATTGCTGATGAAGGTGTACCCACGACCCTTTCAACAAGCGAGAAAGAAGATTTAGTTGTTGGACTAGAGTGTAACTATGCCCCATTTAATTGGACAGATACGATGGAAAACGACTATACGCTACCAATTGATGGAAAAGCAAACCAATTCGCTGATGGTTATGATATTCAAATTTCAAAATTGATAGGTCAATATGAAAACATGAATGTTGTTATTAAAAAGATGGATTGGGACACATTAATTCCTTCACTTGAATCAGGTGAAATTAATGCTGTTATTGCTGGTATGACCGATACCGAAGAACGTCGAAAATCTATTGATTTTACCGATGAATATTATCGATCAGAATTAGCTCTTATTGTTAGAAAAGAAAATGCTCAAAGTGGCATTATGTCTGAAGATGATTTTAAGACATTTATAAATGGCAAAACAATTGAATCACAAATTTCAACTGTTACCGATGAATTAATTGATATATTCGCAACGAAATATAATGCAATTCATAATAAAGCCGTGGCTGATTTCCCAAGTGCAGCTCTCGATGTTTCAAATAGTACTGTCTTTGCGATGACTGCTGAATTACCAGTTGCCACTTCAATTGTTGGCAGTAACTCTAATCTTGCAGTTGTTCGTATAAATCAAAATATATTAGGCGAAGATGCCGCTAAACTTGGTGTTTCTATTGGTATTAAAAAAGGAAACACTGAACTTAAAGCAAAATTAAATGATGCTTTAGGAAAAATTAGTTCAACCGAAAGAACTCAACTGATGAATGCTGCCATTTCTCGAAACGAAGGTTTAGGAGAAATGTCCTCAATTGCAAAGATTGCTTATTTACTTAAAAATTATTGGCAAACATTCCTTAATGGTTTAGTTTCCACAATTATTCTTGCAGTTGTTGGTAGTGTTTTAGGTCTTGTTATTGGTGTTTTAATTGCTGTTGGTAAAAATATTAAATTTAGTAAAGATGATAATTTTGCAATTAAAACTGGTAAAGGATTACTAAAAGGATTATGTAGCATCTATTCCGTTGTTTTAAGAGGAACCCCAATGATGGTTCAAGCATTAATCTTTAAATTTGCTTGCTCAGCATTTGGTCTAAACTGGAATGGAATATTAACTGGCGTACCAATCTTTGATGGCTGGTTAATTTGTGGTCTCATTGTTATTGTTTTAAACACTGGGGCATATATGGGACAAGATATTCAAGCTGGTTTAAATGGTTTAGATGTTGGTCAAAAAGAAGCTGCTTTAAGTTTAGGTATGTCAAAGTTTAAATCATTTATGCTTGTTGTTTTACCTCAAGCCTTAAGAAATTGCTTACCAACTTTAGCAAATGAATACATTATCAATGTTAAGGATAGCTCAGTCTTAAATGTCATTAGTGTTACCGAACTTTTCTTAAGTGTCTCGATTGCAACAAGCAAGAACTACTTCATGATTGAAGGCTACATTATTATTGCGGCAATTTACCTTATCTTAACTCTTATTGCTACTGGATTATTTAAACTTGTTACTAATAAGCTTGATGGAAAGAAGCATAAAGTACACTTGTTTAGAAGACCTATGAAAGGAGTTGTAGGAGAATAATATGGAACCAATTTTATCAATTAAACACATCTCCAAAACTTTTGGAGGTCGCGAAGTCTTAAAGGATATTAGTTTAGATGTTTATAAAGGCGACGTTATTTGTATTATTGGCTCGTCAGGAAGTGGAAAATCTACTTTCATTCGTTGTATTAATCGTCTTACTCATCCTACTAAAGGTGCTGTTTACTATAAAGGATTAAGAGTCGATAATTCTAGATCAAAATTATTACACCGCGAATATATTCGCTATAAAGCGGCGATTAAAGGGAAGTTTGGTGATGATTTGAATAATGAAAAAGTAATTCATAAAACTCATCGTGAAACAATTAAACGCGAAACCGAAGGTGCTAACGTAAATCTTATGCGAGCAAAGATTGGTATGGTTTTCCAATCATTCAACTTATTTAATAATATGAATGTTTTAAAAAATTGTACTGTTGCTCAACGTAAAGTCTTAAAAAGAAGCAAAGAAGAAGCTAATGAAATAGCGCTTAAAAATTTAGCAAAAGTTGGTATGGCCGATCGAGCAGACGCTAAGATTAGCGAATTATCTGGTGGTCAAAAGCAACGTATTGCTATCGCTCGTACCTTATGTATGGATCCAGATGTAATTTTATTTGATGAACCAACAAGTGCTCTAGATCCAGAAATGGTTGGTGAAGTCTTAGATGTTATGCAAAAACTAGCCGCTGAAGGAATGACAATGATTGTTGTAACTCACGAAATGAACTTTGCTCGTAATGTTTCAAATCGTACCATCTTTATTGATGGTGGGTATATTGTTGAACAAGGCCCAAGTAAAGAGTTATTTGAAAATCCAAAAGAAGAACGAACAAAACAATTCCTTCAATTCTCAAAGAACAAATAGTTTATACAAAAAAAGAAGCATTATTGCTTCTTTTTTTATGCTCCATCAACTGATTTATCACAAACATCGTCTGAATAATCATCATCGCTTGTTTCGTACTTTCTTTCATATTCATTTTCATGAAGCATATCAATATCTTCTCCAGTCTTATCTTTGCTTCTGTATGCTGGATTTGTATTTTTAGTTTTGTTGTTAGGATTAAATTTCATACCATTATTCTATGCCTAAATTTTTAAAAGTGAATAGAAAAATACATAAAAAAGAGAGTTCCGAAGAACTCTCAAAATTTTATAGATTTTAATAAAGACTATCTATCACGGTTGGAATAACCACGGTTATATCCACGGCTTCCACCATCACGGGAATCACGGCCATAACCACCAGGGTTACTTCTTCCATGGCTATATCCGCCACGGCCACCGCCGAAACCTCCACGGCCGCCACCAAATCCACCACGACTTGAATGTGGTTTCTTTTCACTTAATTCAACGTTAACTTCTCGATCATTAACCTTAAGACCGATTAAGTTTTTCATAACTAAATCAATTCTGGTTTTTGGTAATTCGAAGAATGAGAATTTATCTTTGACAAAACTGTCAGTGAATTCATCATTAACAACACCTTCGCAATGTTCAATAATGAAATTCTTTAAAGAATCCTTATCGAAACCATCTAAACTACCAACGTTAATGAAGAAACGTTGAGTGTTAGAATTGCTTTCTTGAGAAGCTGAACCACTATTAGTAGTAGCACTCTTAAGAGCAGTTTCATCCTCACATAACTTACGAAGTAAAGCTGCTTCGATTCTTGTTTCATCGATTTCAGCAGTACCATTTGAAGTTAATTCATTCTTGAAGTTTGTAATAGCCTCAACATATTCATCTAAAGTCGCCTTCTCAACCATGTTTTTAATCTCGTCTAAAATTTTGATATCCATATTTATATAGATCCTTTCATCCGCGCGCGATATTTTTCGATTCAATAATTTATGGGACATTTTACTCAGGTCTATATCTATAAATATATCTAGTTAATTAATACCAATTCGACAGACTTTGATACTATATCACTTTCATATTAAAGAAGATAGCAAAATATTTACTTTTTGTGCATTAAAAAACCTGTGCGAAATGCACAGGTTCATTTCTTACGATTAGATGAGCTTCTTTCGTAATTGCGAAGAGACTAAATCAACAATTAAGACAAGAATAATGACTCCATATAAGACACTTGCTAACATGCTCCAATGTTGATTATCACCATATACTTGAATAGGATAACCAACACCACCAGCACCAACAAGTCCAAGTAATGAAGCAGTTCGTATATTTAAATCAAAACGATAAAGAATAACACTTAAAAAATTTGGTGCAACTTGAGGAATAACGCCAAGTTTAATACGAGTTAATGATCCCGCACCACAAGCACTTAATGCTTCGATTGGATTATTATCGATGACGTCGAGTTGTTCGGCATACATCTTGCCAATCATACCAACACTATGAATAGATAAAACCGCAACGCCTGAAAGAGGACCAAAGCCAAAGGCTTTAACTAAAATAAAACCTAATAAAATTTCAGGGAAAGTACGAATGGTAATTAAAAATATTTCACTAATAATTGCCCATCTACCAACAATTCTTCTAGAAGCTAAGAAACCAAAAATAAGCGATAATAACGAAGCTATTGTTGTTCCAATAAAAGCGATAGCAAAAGTTTCTATTACTTGATAAATAACACTAGTTTGGAAAGTAAAGTTAGCACCATATCCAAAGAAATACTCAAGATTTGGAGTAGCAAACCCACGTAATAAATCACCAAATTTAGACCAGTTTGGATTTCTAAAATGACTAAAGAAATTAATGTCTAAACCAAAGTACAATAATAAAGCAACGATCACCGCTATAAAAATTAAATTATAAAGCCACTTCATTGGTCGAGCACCATAAGCTTCATCTACAGTAGCAAAGTGCTTAATTGTTCTAAAGAAAATCTTTTTGTACCATGGTAATTTTTTGTAGTCTTCATATGGCATATTTTTATCAAAATGAAAATATGCGAAAAACTTCTTATATCCAGGAAGAGTGCTATATTCTTCGTAATGCATTTTTTCGTTTTTCATAACTAAACAATCCTTCTTCTAATATAACTAGACAATAATTGTAAGAATAAAACTACAACAAATAATGGAACAAGAATAGCCCCAACCTTATCATATTGGGTCGATTCTATCGCATCACTTAATAATTGACCTATACCACCAGCACCAACGAAACCTAAAACAACCGAAGCACGAATGTTAATTTCAAAAACATATATAACGTTTGAAATAAATGTAGGCATAACTTGTGGATCAATAGATGTTTTATAAGCGCCTAATCTAGAAGCGCCACAAGAAATACTTGCTTCAAAAGGATTCATATCAACCGTCTCAACATATTCATACATTAATTTAAAAATGACCCCTACTGTAAATAAAGCCATTGCAACAACACCTGCAGTTTCATTAAAACCAAAGAAGATAGTTGCAATAATCGCAAGAACGAATGTAGGAATTGTTCTAAAAATATTAACAATAACCTTAACAATATTACGAAGAACATTGTTACGATTAATGTTGCGACTAGCCAAGATATATAAAGGAACCGAAATAATTGTTCCAATAATTGTTGAAATAAAGACCATCTCGACAGTTTGCCAAATCTTTGGGCAAGCAATAGTCCACAAGTAATTCCACCATTGATCATTAGTTTTTAGCGACCATTTTGAAGGAACAAATAATTGCCCTAAAATAGACCATAATTGACTAATATCAATATTATCTGGAATTGTAATAAAGAACCAACAAGCAGCAAACAATAAAGCTACTAAAAGCACATAGATTAAAACTTTGCTTCGCTTCTTCTCTATGTATTTATCTGGGGAAGTTCCATCACCATCATAAACTTTATAGGGATGGTACCCAAGTCTGTGTTTAAAAGACTTATCAGGATTAGTCAATAATATTGACTCCTGCTTATTTTCTTTATTCTGCATCGACTTCACCTAACTTTTCATTGCTCTTTAAAGATCTACCATAGATATGTAACAAAACATCATCAGTTACCTCATTTGGTTTACCATCAAAGACAATCTTTCCTTCACGAATACCAACAATTCTTGTTGCATATTTCATCGCTAAATCAACGTGGTGCATATTTGCAACAATGGTAATCTTAAAATCTTTATTAATTCGCTCAAAATCATTCATAACACTTATGGTTGTTACAGGATCAAGAGAAGCAACTGGTTCATCAGCTAAAATTACTGATGGTTCTTGAGTTAAAGCTCTAGCTAGAGCAACTCTTTGCATTTGACCACCAGACAATTGATCTGCACGAACGAATGCTTTATCTAAAATTCCAAGCTTATCAAGCGATTGTAAGGCAAGCATCTTCTCTTTTTTGGAGTAGTGATTAAATAAACATCCCCAAGTAGAGTGGTAACCCACTCTACCTGAAAGGACGTTCTTATAAACTGAACTACGTTTTACAAGGTTAAAGGATTGGAAAATCATACCAATACTCTTACGAATATCTCTTAATTCTTTTCCTTTTGCTTTACTGATGTCTTTGCCTTCTACCATTAGAGAACCATGTTGAATATCATGCATTTTATTAATTGTTCTAATAAGTGTGGATTTTCCAGCACCACTTAAACCAATAATACAAACGAAATCACCATCATTAATTGTTAGGTTAATATCGCTCAGAGCCTTATAGCCATTAGGATATACCTTATCTACATGTTCGAAGACTATCATATAAGCACCTCTTTCTGTAAAAAACTTAAAACGTAAGATTATATTCTACAACTCTATATAGTATTAAAGCAAATTGTTATCGACACAATATTGATAGAATTCTCTTTCGCCATCGAAATCGCTATCTTTTGCATCAGTATAACCAGTATGTGAATAAAGGTTATATAAGTAGTAAGCTCCAGTACCTTCAGTATCCTTATCACCATCTTTAACAGCGGCTTTGAATGCGGTCTTAACAGCAGCTTTTGCGTTATCACTTAATCCTGAACGAACACTAATTGTATCGTTATAGATTCCATCAGTAATAGCAACACATGGATAATCTTCAAAAATCTTGGAATTATGATACCATGCGGTATTTCCTTCTTTATTATATCCGTTTGAATAACGAACATCAGTGAATCCCCAGAAACCAGCGACTTCGCCAGTAAGCATAGCGGATAATGCAGCATCATAACCTTTAATATATAAACCTTTGATTTGAGTAGTTGCATCAGTGAGTTCATCAACCATCTTCATTCCGTAATCATTTAAATATTTTAATGGACGTAAATAACCAGCACCACTAGTTTGACCTTGTCGAGCAATAGTTAAACCAGCCATATCTTTAATATCAATCTTTCCATCGCCATTCTTATCAACATAATATTGTTTAGCAACGCAAAGTTGTGAAGTATACCAGTTAACATCAGTTGTACTTTGATCACCAAGATAAGTATAACCAGAAATCTCACCATTCATGGCTTTAATTTGCTTATCAACATCTCCTGGATAATCATCAGTTTGGACTTTATATCCTTTACGGACACTGGTCATTGAAACTTCGATTTCACCTTTATGTTTTAAAGTTGCTTCAGCATAACCACTAGCAGTTAAGAAACCAACATCAATTTGGCTAGATAACATAGCTTCGGTTGTAGCAGCATATGATGTACCGGTTGTAATATTGAATGTGTAACCAGTAACGGCTTTATTCAATATAGGTTCAAGGTTTTTAGCAAGAGTGGCTAATTCGCCAGGATCTCTTGATGGAACGAATTGAACATCAATTGTTGTGTCCTCTTCAGTTTTTTCGTTACAAGAAACTAATCCAGTCACGGCTAATAAACCAACAGCAGCCACCATTAAAAGCTTTTTAGATTTCATAATTCTAATATTCCTCCCAATTATTTGTCTAAATAAATGTAATTATTAAAAATGCATCTTCTTTTTGAAACAAAGAAGAAAATGCTCTCACAAACTATTTATTAATTTTTAGATTGCGTTTTATTGAATATAATAATTTCATTTATGTAATAATTCTCTATCATTTGGCATACCATATTCAATTGCTTATGAACTAATATACAATTCTTAATATTAACTTAATTTTATATAAATTTATTTACTATAATTTACAAAAAAATACTAGATAATCTTCTAGTATTTTAAAAACTTTAGCATAACCGACAACCATTTATATAATCGCCGTTATTGCTAAAGTTTTTATCCTTATATTTATATACTAGTTTCTGCCACCAGGTTGTCCACCACCTTGGCCACCTTGATTAGTGACACTAGATGTGACAACGGCTGATTGAGTAAACGAAACAGTTTTGGTTCCATCAACATAAACATCATAAGATTCATTAAGAACAAGTTTACTTGAAGAAACAACAAGAGCTTGGATATTCTTCTTTGGAGTATAAGT
>Ga0265294_10001415_pt1 | contig 32330 bp, 34 predicted proteins | sample MunlanPumphouse3_FD_192504 | JGI IMG/M metagenome (GOLD analysis project Ga0265294, IMG submission 192504) | Groundwater microbial communities from a municipal landfill in Southern Ontario, Canada - Pumphouse #3 | ecosystem: Environmental > Aquatic > Deep subsurface > Groundwater | place...
TACGTTTACAGCGTAGTACAACTCCTCTCGCAAAAAAATGATCGTCTACGCTCCTTTGCGTGCATTAATCTTCACGAAGAAAAATGGCAAGTGCAGGATTTCACTATTTCAAATTGGCATTCACAAAATCCCAATTGACCAGTTTATCCAGAAACGCAGCCAGATACGAAGGACGCATGTTCTGATAATCCAAATAATAGGCATGCTCCCATACATCAGCGGTCAAAAGCGGCGTATATCCATGCGCCAGGGGGGTATCCGCGTTTAAGGTTTTCATAATTTTGATAGCTTCACCATCCTGGACCAGCCAGGCCCAGCCGCTTCCAAACTGGGTCACGCCAGCGGTCTTGAAAGCCTCGGCAAATTTCTCATAGGACCCGAATGTTTTGTTGATTTTTTCCGCAATAAGTCCGGTGGGGGCACCGCCACCGCCGGGTTTCATGCACTTCCAATAGAACGAATGGTTGAATGCCTGGGCCGTGTTATTGAAGATACCGGCCTTGTCAGCATCCCCTGCGGTCTTGGCGATGATGGTTTCCATATCCATATTCTCAAGATCAGTCCCCTTGATCAACTTATTGGCGTTGGTCACATAAGCATTATGGTGTTTGCCGTGATGAAATTCCAACGTACGTGCACTGATAACCGGCTCCAGAGCATTCTTGGCATAGGGCAATTCCGGAAGCATGATAGCCATACTGATTTCCTCCTGATTGAAATGATGACAAAAAAAAATACCAAAATGAAAGATAGTTAGTATTCCCATAAAAACAAGAAAAAAAGCAAGGGATAATCAAATAAAATTCGATCCTGCCCCGATGATGCTGCAATATAAAATCCAGGCAATTGACAACGCATTGAAAATCCATAAAACAGTAAGATCATGTCCCTGTATATCCCAGGACCCCACCATCAATGAGGAGGAACAGCCATGAAAAAATTCGAATGCCCCTGTGGGTACATTTATGACCCTGACATTGGCGATCCCGCCAACGGCATCGCTGCAGGTACCCCGTTTGAAGATGTCCCCGAAGACTGGGTATGCCCGAAATGCGGCGCGGAAAAAGAATTCTTCGAGGAAATGGAGTAAAACCATCTCCTCCCATCCTTACCAATTGGGGGAACCTTCGGGTTCCCCCAATTTTTTTATTTGGCCGAAGGCAAACGTCCTTCCATGCCATGGAGATAAAATTTATTAATAATAATTCTTGATATCAACAAGATGTTTTTTTATTGTCCAACACAGACATTCTTTCCGAAAACTTTTTTTTACCTGGTACAGACAGCAATAGTTTGGTACACATTTCCGGATTGTTACGCACACCACAGGTCAACCCATACAAATCCATAGGAGGATTCCATGGACAAAACAGTTCTCTTTGCATTTAACGGTGATCCCATGTGTTTCATTCACGTTCTCCTCAATGCACTCGATCTCAAAAACAAAGGTCATGAAACAGGCATTGTGATGGAAGGAGCGGCCGTCAAACTCGTTCCGGAACTGGCCAAAGCCGAGCATCCCTTGCACACACTTTACCTGAAGGCCAAGGATGCTGGCCTTTTTTATGGCGCATGTCAGGCATGCTCGGCCAAGCTTAACGTTCTCAAAGGAGTCAAGGCAGAGGGGATGACCATGCTCGCGGACATGAACGGTCACCCCAGCATGGCCGGATACATGGCCAAGGGATATACAGTCATAACCTTCTAAAATCACAGGTAGGGAGAATACTCATGACAGCTCTCTGGAAGAATACCGTCTACCTGTATGTGAACGGTTTCCGGTCCATGGTTCTCGGCCGTCAGCTATGGACAATCATCCTGTTTAAAATCGTGATCATCTTTGGCGTGATCAAGATTTTTTTCTTTCCTGATGTACTGACGACCACCTACGCAACGGATCAGGAGCGGGCCGCGCACGTCTTGTCCGCACTCACCCAAACGAATCCGGAACGTCCGTTCCCCCCTGACCTCAACGTGTCAGGGGGGAATACCTTGTCCACCACCTCTAACCCATAAGGGGATCGCCGTGCTCGAACAGATTGATTGGAGTCAGGTCAACTGGGCCAGAGCCCAATTCGCCCTCACCGCCATGTTTCACTGGATCTTTGTTCCACTCACCCTGGGACTTTCCTTCCTACTGGCCTTTTTTGAATCTCTGTACGTCAAAACGGGGAATAAACAATGGAAACGGATCACCAAATTCTGGATGGGATTGTTTGCCGTCAACTTTACCATCGGTATTGCCACGGGTCTGATTCTGGAATTTGAATTCGGGACCAACTGGGCCAATTATTCATGGATGGTCGGAGATATCTTCGGCGCACCATTGGCCGCCGAAGGCATTTTTGCTTTTTTTATCGAGGCCACATTTTTTGCGGTCATGTTTTTCGGCTGGAACCGCGTATCCACAAAATTTCATCTGTTTTCGACATGGATGGTGGCCATTGGTTCCAACCTCTCGGCTCTATGGATTCTGGTGGCCAACGGCTGGATGCAATACCCAGTAGGTATGGCCTTCAATGCGGACACGGCCCGGTTCGAGATGCAAAATTTTTGGGAAATCCTTTTCTCGCCCACGGCCATAGGAAAATTCACCCATACCACCAGCTCGGGATTCCTCCTTGGTTCTCTCTTTGTCCTCTGCATTTCCTCTTGGTTCCTGCTCAAAAAAAGGCATCTGGACATGGCCAAAAAAAGTATTGTCGTGGCCTCGGTCTTTGGTCTTCTTGCTTCAATATTTGTGATCTTTACCGGAGATGAAGCCGCCTACACCAGTGCTCGGGTCCAGCCCATGAAACTGGCGGCCATGGAAGGTCTCTATAAGGGAGAAACCAATGCCGGTCTGATCATGCTGGGCATCCCTGACCCCGCGCACAAACCTGGTGATGAAGACGATCCTTTCCTCTTTGACATCAAATTCCCGTGGCTGCTTACCCTGCTGGCCAACCGTCAATTAGACACCTTTGTTCCCGGAGTGGATGATATCGTCTACGGCAATCCCCAACAGGGCATCATGAGCACGGCGGATAAAATCAGTCGGGGCCAGGTAGCCATCGATGCTCTGACACGATTCAAAAATGCCCCGACAAAGGAGGATGCACAGGCAGCATTGACCGAATTCAACCGCTCCAAAGAATTCCTTGGCTACGGCTACCTCACCTCCCCCGAACAGGCCGTCCCCCCCGTGGGGCTGACCTTTTACAGCTTCCACATTATGGTCATGCTCGGTTTTCTTTTCCCGCTCATCTTTTTTCTGGCCTTGTTTTTCACCTTTACAAAGACTCTTGAAAAACAAACCTGGTTTCTGGCCCTGGGCATAATGTCTCTGTTTATGGGCTATGCAGCCCAGGAAACCGGCTGGATCGTCGCCGAGGTAGGCAGACAGCCCTGGGCCATCCAGGGACTTCTTCCCGTAGGCGTGGCTATCTCAGATTTGACCACACCCACGATCCAAATCACCTTTTTCATGTTTCTGGCCCTTTTCACCATCCTGCTCATTGCCGGTATCAGGATCATGACCAGACAAATCGCTCTCGGACCGGAGGAATAACCCATGTTTGGAACTCTCACACACGTACAACTTCAGGAACTGTGGTGGATTGTAGTTTCTTTGGTCGGCTCGCTCTTTGTCTTTCTGACCTTTGTGCAGGGCGGCCAGAGCCTGCTTTTGACCATTGCCAAAACAGACAACGAAAAATCTCTGGTCCTCAATTCTCTGGGCCGCAAATGGGAACTGACCTATACCACCTTGGTCCTTTTCGGCGGAGCCTTTTTTGCGGCCTTCCCGAAATTCTACGCCACCAGTTTTGGCGGGGCCTATTGGGTCTGGATACTCATTCTGTTCACCTTTTCCCTCCAGGCCGTCAGCTATGAATTCCGCAAAAAGGAAGGAAATCTTCTGGGGGCACGGACCTACGAAACCTTTTTGTTCATCAACGGGGTCATCGGTATCCTGCTCATCGGTGCTGCCGTGGGAACCTTTTTCACGGGGTCCCAGTTCCAGGTTAACCAGTTCAACCTCAGCTCATGGAAACATCCTCTGCGCGGGCTGGAAGCAGCGTTAGTGCCCTTCAATCTGGCCATGGGGCTACTCCTCGTTTTTCTGTCCCGATCCCTTGGGGCCATGTATCTGGTCAACAACATCAACCATCCCAAACTGGAACAACGCACCAGAGCAGCGGCCTTTAAAAACTTTCTCTATCTGGTCCCGTTTGTGCTGTATATTCTCTACAGTCTGCTGACCATGCCGGGCTTTGCCCTTGATCCTGCAACCGGGACAATATCCCTTGAAGCGGGAAAATACTTTGCCAATCTCATGGCCATGCCCGTGGTCATGCTTCTGCTTCTTGGCGGTCTGGTACTCATCGCGTCCGGAGCCGTGCTTACGGGATACTCCACCAAACGGCTGGGCATCTGGCTGGCTGGACCGGGAACCGTGTTCACCTGCCTGGCCCTGTTCTTCCTGGCCGGGTTCAACAACACCGCCTTTTACCCGTCCATTTTCGACCTGCAAAGCAGTCTGACCATTTATAACGCATCCAGCAGCCAGTATACCCTCACGGCCATGTCCTACATTGCCCTGGCAGTGCCCTTTGTCCTGGGTTATATTGCCTATGTCTGGAAACTCATGGACAGCAAAAAGCTGGACGAATCCGAGCTCACAAGCGAAGTAGCCAGCGAACTCTATTAAAAAATCAGGAGCATAATCATGGCAGCTGTACTTCTTATCGGATGGGTCATCCTCATCGCGGCCTCTTACAAAGGGGCCGTCATCGTTCTCACAAAAACAAACCTTCTGTAACCCAGAATTCTGTCATATTCCAAACGAATCAGGGCCCACCGGGAAAAAACCTGCCGGTTTTGATTCGTTTGCCTGTCCCATCATCTCTCCCCATAGCCCACACATTCCGCACAGCCCCAGGGAGATGACAAAAAAACGCAAAGGCGACCAACAACATAACGGTCGCCTTTGCGTTTTTTCATATACGGCAGCACTCATGAGCACAGGTGGGATCTTGTCCCACGGCATAGAGCCAGCTCCGTCTTCGAAGCAATTTCCGCCATGAGACATGTACCGGCTAAGCCGTTTAATCTTTCAGCACAAATCTCTTTTCCCGGAACAGGCGCAGACAGGCCGCAGCCACCTCAGGATCATAGGTCAACCCGGCATGGCTTTCAATTTCTTCCAAAGCCGCATCAATTCCAAGTCCAGGGCGGTAGGGACGATGAGAAAACATTGCCTCCACCACGTCGGCTACAGCGATAATCCGGGCTTCCAGACGGATCTGATCACCAACCAGTCCCTGTGGATACCCGCTGCCGTCAATACGTTCGTGATGCTGGAGGACAATTTCCGCTGCAGGTTGTAAAAACGATACCGTGGAAAGAACGTCCGCACCCAGCCGGGGATGATCCTTGATCAGTTCATACTCCGTGGCCCGCAGCCTGGTCGGTTTGGCCAGAATATCTGCAGGAATGGCAATTTTGCCCACGTCATGGATCATACCTACCAGCCGGAGCGTTTCCACCATCTCAGAGGACAATCCCATCTCTTTACCAATGGCGCAGGCCAGTGCGGCAACCCGCTGCTGATGTCCGGCGGTATAGGCATCCTTCATTTCACTGGTCAGGGCAATGACGTGGATAATATCGTCAAAAGCCCGGCGCAAATCACTCAAGGTTATGTTCAGCTTACGGGTTCGTTCGGCAACCTGCTGTTCCAAAGCCTGCTGATATTTTTTATTTTGTATTTCAAGCTTTCTACGCCTGAGGGCGTTGCTGACATTGATGAGCACCTCGTTAAGCTGTACCGGTTTGACAAGATAGCCATAGGCTCCGAAATCCAGAGCTGCTTCGGCCAATGCAGGGTCATCAATGCCGGTAACCATGATCACAGCAGTGTCTGGTTTTTCTTCACGCAAGGACTTGGCCAGCTCCAGTCCATTTTCACCGGGTAGATTGATATCGCAGAGAACAAGATCAAAATCGTATTCTGCAAACAGTTTTCTGGTCTCGTCACCACTTCCTGCACCGGCGCACGAGTAGCCATAGGCTTCCAGAAGTTCTCTGAGAAACATACGGATCTGAACTTCATCGTCGACAATCAGGATGTTGACCATTGAAGGCTCTGCTCCTTTCAAAATATCCCCCAGGCTGCGCGCTGTAACACGCACGCTCGTAAATGAGTTAATCAGAGTATACGTTGCATCACATTTCTCTACGCATTATTTGCTAAACACCCACTCAATAATCGCTTTCTGCATATGCAACCGGTTCTCGGCCTGATCCCAGACAACGGACTGAGGGCCTTCCAGAACCTCTTCGGAAATCTCTTCGCCCCGATGCGCCGGCAGACAATGCAATACTTTGCACTCGGGATCAGCCAGAGCCAGCAGCTCGCGGTTCACTTCAAAGCCGGCAAAGGCTTTTTCACGTTTTTTCTGTTCTTCTTCCTGGCCCATGGAAGCCCAGACATCCGTATTGATATAATGAGCCCCGGCCACCGCTTCTTTGGGATCATGGGTAATCCAAACTTTGGCTCCCATCTGGGAAGCCCGCTCCAGGATTTCCCGTTGGGGTTCATAGCCCCTGGGCACCGCAATGTTGAGCTGAAAAGGGAAATAAACGGCGGCATTAATCCAGGAATGGGCCATGTTATTTCCATCACCCACCCAGGAAACAATCAGATCGGAAAAATCCGGTGTACGCTCATACATGGTCAAAAGGTCGCTCATGATCTGGCACGGATGATACTCGTCGGTCAGGGCATTGATCACTGGAATGGAACCGTATTCTACAAATTCATCAAGTTTTTCCTGGCCGAAGGTCCGGATGACCAGCCCATCCACAAACCGGGAAAGGACTCTGGCCGTGTCTTTGAGAGGCTCGCTGCGGCCCAGCTGAGAATCCCGCGGAGTCATAAACATGGTGTCACCGCCCAGCTGATGGATACCAACCTCAAAAGAAGTCCGGGTACGGGTAGAGGCCTTTTCAAAAATAAGCGCCAGCATTTTGCCCTTGAGCAGATCGCTGCGATAGTTGGTCTTCTTCATTTCATAGGCCCGGTGGACAAGAGTCACGGCCTCGGATTGTTTCAAATCTTTGATGGACAAAAAATGTTTCATAGTCATGATCATGGGGTAACAGGTGCACGGCAAAAAGATACCTGATCCGGCGGGAAAGGCCGTAAAACAGGTATGACATAGGCACAAAACGCCAGAACAAAGATAGTTGATAGCCGAAGAAAAGCATTGTTGTAAAGAAAGGACTGACCAGGAAAAGGCTGCCCGCCGTGTAATCATCACGTGCTCATGTTCACCCGGGCGATGAACATTCCAATAATATATTTCACCATCACCGTATCCCCAAGGTTCTTTTTTGTTTGCAAGCGTGTCTGTAACGTAGCATCACGACCCAAATGCCGCGAACACGCTATCATCAGCAAAAAATCAGCCAAATCATGGTCTTTCCTGGTTTTGTGTCCCATGTAAATTTCTGCTAAACCAAACCCAGTTCCAGACCCATAGTTTTCGAACAGGTTATCACTGTTCAATTCTTTTTTCACCGCGAAGGGCACGAAGGAACGCGAAGGGTGAAGAATCTGGGATAGATTGAGCTTTATTTTGTTGCTTTTCTTCGTGTTCCTTAGCGTTCTTCGCGGTGAAAAAAACTCAATCCCTCAAACGTGGTTTGGTTTAACCGGGCCACAAGATACACCCCTGCCAATGAGCATTGATCATCCCTACAAGGGTCCACACCAACCCATCTACGAGCCCATGGAAAAAATCCATTTTGATCTCAGCCACATAAGCAGCCAGTCCAACGTCGCCGTGTACGCCCCGCGTCCCCTGGAGGAATACGGAATCGAAGAACTGATCATACTCCTCCAAGAGCGACCCAATGACAGTTTTCTGCACGCCACCGCCTTCAAACGCATCCTCGGTCTTGATCCCCGCAACGCGCTGGCAGCCTTCCCCCGTCTTAGCCTGGACCATGACATGGTCCAGGGACTCTTCCTGGCGGCCGCTCTGATCCGCAGCGACTGGCAGGACATTGTGGCCCTTATACCCAAAGAACAATGGACAACCCTGGCCATGGCTGCACCACTCAATTACCTGAATGTTCTGCTCCAAGACGATCATGCAGCCCACCAGCGCTGGATCAAATATTTCAGAGCGAACATCACCGAACACACGCCCGTGCCCGTCCAGGACAGCACGACACTGCCCCTGTTTACCCATTGTTCCGCACCTGCCGTGCGTATGACTATCCAACAGGCTGCCCGAACACTCCCCCTGCCCGACCCCGAAGAAACCATGACCAACATGGCAGTTTTTACGGCTGCCATGCACAAACTCTACGGCATCGGAGCCATTTTCGGTCAGGAGATGCGCCATGAGGCATCGCTGAGCCCCTGGGCCCTGCAACGCAACTGGACCCTGGACACCAGTGTGGAATGCGGCCGCAACCATTACCGGCTCTCAGGACCGCAGACGAGCTACGGCCGAGGGATTGAACTGGACAGAGCCCGGGTTTCGTGCGCCATGGAAATTGTGGAACGGTTTTCAGCCTATGCCAATATCAAGGACGATGTGATCATCAGCTGTGCTCAGGACTACCCCCTTATCCGGGGAACCGTTGACGAACTGCGCACCCTGGGGAAAAATCCTCTTGACCCCTCCACCCTGCGCCTGGAAGCACCCTACGCAGGCCAGCCCCTCTACTGGATGCAGGCGCATATGGAAAACGGAGAAACTGCCACCACAGCCTATGTCCCCGTCCAATGTGTGTTTCTGTTCTGCAATCTGGACGAACCCGACCTGTTCAGCGGCCTGAATTCAACAGGTCTGGCCTCGGGAACCACCCTGGATCAGGCCAAGGTCAGTGCCCTGCTGGAAGTGATCGAACGCGACAGCCATGCAACCCATATCTTTGATCCGGCCCGCTGCTTTCGCATCACCTCGGACGAACCCGTTCTTTCCGCTCTGCTCAAGGAATACATAGACAAGGGTATTGAACTCCAGTTTCAGGACATCACCGGGAAAATGGATATCCCCTGCTATAGGTGCTACGTCATCGGTCCCGAAGGCCAGATAATTACCGGCACCGCAGCCCATCTCGACGGGCCCAGGGCTCTCATCGCCGCCATGACCGAAACTCCCTACCCCTTCCCCCATGGACCACGATCACAACGCGACCCCAGGGAACTCCCCGTCCTCAAGGTGGAAGACCTGCCCTCGCACTCCACGGGTTCGTCCGCCGGTGACCGTGCCCTGCTGGAAACATTGCTGAACGGCAACGGACTGCGCATCTATTACGCGGATATCACCTGCCGCAGACTGGGCTTCCCCGTCGTCCGGGCCATCATTCCGGGCCTGGAAATCATGACCGACTTCGACGAATTCTCCCGTGTCAGTCCCAGACTGTATGCGCACTATCTTGAAGTCACAGGGCGGGGATAAGCCCTGAAAAATGCAAACAACAAGGCCATAGCTCCTTCCAATGGCTGGGATAAAGCTATGGCCTATTCACGCACCGGACAATCTGTAGAAATCACGCTTGTATTGTCGCTAAGATGACACCAAGGTCATCATTCCGCCGTCATCTCCTCATGGCCATACCTCCCGTCCACGACCATTTCTGTAAGGGAATACATGGTCTCGCCGTGATCATACCCGGCCAGATGGAGGGTGCCGTGGGTCAGCAGACGTACGAGGTGCTCCATTGGGTCCTGGCCGTAGAGGTAGATTTCCCGGGTCAGAGTATCAATGGACAGGATGAGCTCACCGAGAACGGTTGCACTTTCTTCGGGCGAAGCGGGAAAGCTCAGAATATTGGTGGGGCCGGTGCAGCCCAGGAATTTTTCATTGATCGCGGCTATTTTTTTATCGTCAACGCATTGCAGGTACAGATCCTTATCCTGCAGGCCCAAGAATTCCAAAATGTATATCAATAACGGCAACAATTCAGTGCGGTTCAAGGGGAGAGTAGGATTTAACCGGGCTGCGGTTTCAAGGTAGATCATGGCTGCCTCCGTATCGTTTCTGGCCTGCAGAAAACCGCTCGTAGGCCTGCACAATCCGTCCTACCAGGGGATGCCGGATGACATCCTCTTTCTGGAATTGAACGAAATCAATACCTTCGATACCCTTCAAAATACCCGACGCCTGGACCAGCCCCGAGGGAGCTCGGCCCGGGAGATCAATCTGGGTTACATCTCCGGTAACAACGGCCTTGGAACCAAATCCCAGACGTGTCAAAAACATCTTCATCTGCTCAGGTGTGGTGTTCTGGGCCTCATCTAGAATCACAAAAGCATTGTTCAAGGTCCGCCCACGCATAAAAGCCAGGGGGGCTATTTCAATAAGCCCGGTCTCAAGCATTTCCTGAACCCGTTCGAATTCGAGCATATCGTGCAGGGCATCGTACAGGGGACGCAGGTACGGGGTGATTTTTTCCACCAGATCACCAGGCAGAAATCCAAGTTTTTCGCCCGCTTCCACGGCAGGTCGGGTGAGCACAACCCGTTTGACCTCTTTTTTAAGAAACGAGGACACGGCTACGGCCACGGCCAGATAGGTTTTGCCCGTTCCGGCTGGACCGATGCCAAAAGTCAGATCGTTTTTTCGAATGGCGGCCAGATAATCGCGCTGGGTAAGGGTCCGGGGACTGATGGTTTTCTTGGGCGAAACAATAAAATGATTGTCCCGAAAAAAATGTACCAGGGAAGTCTGGGGTTCCCGGGCCAACACCCGGAGGGCACAGTCCACATCCTGGGAATACACCTTGTGGCCTGAACGTACCAACTCATACAGCTGCGACAGGCACGAACGCACACACTCCACTCGTTCCGGATCTGCAGCTGCAACAAACACCGAGGCGGACCGGGTCTGGATATCCACCCCGGTTTTGGTCATCATATACCGCAGATTTTTTTCGCGTGGCCCGAATAACTCCCGGGCACTTTCGGCATCTTCAAAAGTCAAGGTGATGTTTTTTGGCATGGAAAAACTTGGGGATAAAGGATGGAAGAATAGTCGAGAATCAGCATACGATAACGTATACGACATGGAGATGATCAATATGCTTTTTACGCATGACAGAGCAAGGCTGCCTACCCGCGTTGATGTGCCCTCTGAGTATCGCGGAACATGCTCCCATCGGATACAGCAAAACATATCCAAAATTTTCTAAACTGGTTATATAAAAAATGCTGCAGCCCGGTTACTTCTTTTCCTGCGTACCGTCCAATCACGAAATCACGGCTGGTAAACCAGGGCCAAATCAGCTAGAGGACAATCCGGCTGAGGATATCTGCCCGCATCAATAATCAAAACGATATTTCACGGTATATTATGGACCTCAAACTTTTTCTGACCACCTTCGCAACCCTTTTTGTTGCCGAAATCGGCGACAAAACCCAGTTGGCCTGCATCTCCCTGGCAGCCAAGAGTCACAAACCATGGACTGTTTTTTTAGGTGCATCCACAGCCCTTGTCCTGGTCACTTTGGTGGCCATTCTCTTTGCCCAGATCATCACCCAGTTTATTCCCGAAAACGTGATCAAAAAAGTCTCGGCTTTCATGTTTATGATCATTGGCGTGCTGATGTTCATGGACAAGGTATGACCGACGTTCGAGTCCCCTGCTTATCTTTAATCGGAGTCACTCGATGAACATCTACGACATTTTCTTTTTTCTTTCCCTGGGGGCCGGTTTTTTAATGGCCTTCAACTTGGGAGCCAATGATGTGGCCAATTCCATGGCGTCCGCCGTGGGTGCCAAAGCCATCACTGTGCGCCAGGCAGTATTTATTGCCGGAATTCTCAATTTTGTAGGCGCGGTCTTTCTCGGCTCCCATGTTACGGCAACGGTGAGCAAGGGGATCATCAATCCGGCCCAGATCAGTGATCCCAAGCTGATCATGATCGGAATGTTTTCGGCCCTGCTGGCCGCCGGTATCTGGGTACTCATCGCAACTCTGACCTCGCTTCCAGTCTCATCCACCCATTCCATTGTCGGAGCCATCATGGGATTCGGACTTGTCGCCGGCGGACCGAGCGTAGTCAACTGGGCCAAGATCGGAGGCATTGTGCTCTCCTGGATCATTTCTCCCTTTGCGGCTGCGGCCATCGCCTATCTTGTCTTCAGCCATATCCGCAAAACCATCTTTTTCAGCCGACAGTTCGTCAGGCAGGCCAAGCGTTGGGGACCCAGATGGATGGCCATCACCATGTGTTTGATCGTCATGTCATTTTTGTACAAAACCCCTGTCGGCAAAGACTTGCATCTGTCATTTTCCATGACGCTCCTGATCACTCTAACCGCAGCCGGGGGGATATGGCTTGTGGGCAGACACATGGTCAACAAGCTGGTCAAGGATGAAACCGAAGGGGCTGAAGGTGTAGAAAAAATATTTCGCAAGATTCAAATCGGTACATCCTGCTATGTGGCACTCTCCCAGGGAGCCAATGATGTGGCCAATGCCATAGGACCAGTGGCGGCCATCTATCTCATTGCCAGGGAACACCAGCTCCTGGCAACGGCCGAAGTGCCCATGCCCATCCTGGTACTCGGAGGTCTTGGTATCGCCTTGGGCATCGCCGTCCTCGGTCACAAGGTTATGGGCACGGTAGGAGACAGGATCACCCAGTTGAATAATACACGGGGCTTTGCTGTTGATTTTAGTGCTGCAACCACAGTTCTTGTGGCATCCAACCTGGGACTTCCCGTCTCCACCACCCATGCGGCCGTTGGTGGAGTGGTCGGCGTCGGCCTGGCCAGAGGATTCAGCGCCGTTGATTTCGGGGTCCTAGGAAAAATCGTGATCTATTGGCTCTTGACCGTTCCCATTGCAGCTTTCACTTCCATTGTTATTTTTCAGCTTCTACGCTGGACTATTTATTAAAAAACGTTCATTTTTGAGCATAGAAATTTCAAAAGGAGTCTTTATGTCCAAACTCTCTTTTTTCGGAATGCTGGCCACCAAATCTCCCATGGAGGGATTGGTCGAACATTACGATCAAATTGCCCAGTGCACCAACATCATCAATGAGTCCCTGGAATGTTATGTCTCAGGCATTGGGGCATGCCGGGAATTCACAGAATTATCGCGCGAAATCGATAAAATCGAAAATCATGCTGATATCATCAAACGCAATCTGCGCAACCACCTCCCGCGACGATTGTTCATGGCCGTGGATAAAACGCTGTTCCTGAACTATACCAAAAGCCAGGACAACATCCTGGACTCAGCCCAGGAGGCACTGCAGTGGCTGGGTATGCGACAGGTGAGCATCCCGGAAGGTTCCTACCAGAAAATGCTCATAGACCTTTTAGAAGCCGTTAAAATGACCACCGAATTTTTGGGACCAGCCCTCCAGGATACCATCAAATTTGTGCATGGTGAAACCCTGGACAGGACATCTCTCAAGCATAAATACCAGGCAGTGCGCAGACAACATCACGATGTCCAGAAAATGCGCACAAAAATCACGTCGGCCATCTACACATCCACGATGGATTTCAAAGATATCTATCAGCTCATCCATTTCGTGGACTGCCTGACAAACATGAGTCACGACAGCGAAAACTGTGCCGATATTCTGCGTTCCATGATTGCGAGGTAGGCAAACTACCGGATATAAGATATAGGACCGCTGCGCTTAAGGATAGATGATCGTATCCAGGCAGAGGTGCTATCATTCAATGATCTCGTTCTGAAAAAATAATCATATTTTGTGCATACATATAGAAACAGGGCAACCAACGGGTTGCCCTGTTTCTATATCCTATATCGGATATCCTTTATCCTATCCATCTATCTTCAGCCGATCCTCCAACTCCTGGTCCATCACCACGACAACGCTTTCGCGGACCTGCCCCACCTGCACCCGTCCCAGGGCAGCGCCTTTGATTGTGCGCACATCGCGCACCTGAGCGCACAGGACACGGGCCTTGTCGGTTCCACGCTGCCAGCTGGACAGAGCGGCAATGATTGCCGCCTGTTCGATACTGCGTCTGGGGACATCCTGGGCCTCAAAATCCCGTTTCAAAATCACATGGGCTCCAGGCCCATCCTGGGCATGGAACCAATAGTCCAAGGGGCTGGCCAGCTGAGTGAGCAGCTGGTGGTTGGCTTTCTGATTTTTACCGCGGATGAGGAGAAAATGATCATCCGTTCGGTACATATGGACGGCAAGAGTCCGGTATTTTTTCGGAATACTCATTTTTTTGGGTGCAACCGCAGCCTCTGACGGTTCTCGAGGTGACGCCACAGCCATGTCTGCATTGGCAACGGCTGCGCACTGACGTTCCAGATATTCCCGGCGCTCCCGGATAACAGGCAGTCCCCGCTCACCTTTTTTGGCCCTGGAAAAAAACCACTGCATATTTTCAAGTAACGTCTTGGCAGGATTCAGATCCACAACCATTGTCTGTCCGAGACCATCGTCAAGAGCAATACTCTCCATGCGCCGGGACCCGTCCAGCTGGTACAGATGAGCCAGCACGAGGTTCCCCTTGTCTCTCCCCTTGACCATGGTCAGCAAACGCTGCTCATCCTGCTCAAGGCGTTTGAGCGATTTTTTAAGACGTTTTATTTTTTTGCTGCGTTGACGCTCAATTTCTACATCCTCATTGACCATGGAGGAAACCCGGGGAAACCCGTAGGCCTCTGCAGCCTCAAGAGCCGTACCAAAGGCCAGAGATTCTCCCTTTTCCGGCTGCCACAAGCTCAACCGGGTCTCGGTACCCCTACCCGCCACCCAGAACCCGCCTTTATGGTCGCCGGTCTTCAATGCATCCAATATTTCCCGGCCCCTATCTGGAGAGATAGTTGCCAGCAGATGACGAAGCGGCGGACTCATCTGGGGAAACCGTTCCCAAATGTTTGAACCATCCCGGACCTGATCAATATCAGGCCACTCGGGTTCACGGCCAAATCCTTCATCAAGATGATCCATGATCTGCAGACCCTCCCGTAAATTAAAAACAAGGTATGAAGGTGGCTGCACACCAATGCGCCAGGCCATCCTGCGGCCGGGCCAATCTATCTGGATATCCAGAATCCGTCGGGACCTGATCCGCTTGCGCAGCCACATCACCTGCCCCGAAGGCTGTCTTTTATTGTCCGGCTTTACTGTAGAGAGAAAAAAAAATCCCCGTGAAGGGGATGCGTAAAAAATGACATAACCTGCTGCTCCGACATCAATAGTAAAGGCCCGTGGTGCCGGATCAAAAATTTTCTCGATACGGAGACCGGCAATACGCTTCCTCAGCTCAAGGGCTGCAAAACGAAAAAAATTTGCTTCCACGCAGATCCCCCTTCCATTTCCCTTTGCCCTGATCCCATCCACAGGGAAAAGGGTGAAAAAAGCCCATGCATTTCTCACCCTTTTCCCTGCAAACCAGGTTCGAATCCATTATCGTTTCTCTTTCAGGCCACGTATCAATCAGGACATGCTCTGGACAACAAACGACACCTGCTTGATTTTTTTCGGATTCCTTCTCTTACAACACGTACCTCCGACTCCGAGGGGCCACCGTTTAGTCCCCCCGCAGCCGTTCTTCCTCTTCCTGATGACTCTTGCAATTAATACACAAGGTTGTCATCGGACGGGCCTTAAGGCGGGCAATACTGATTGCTTTCCCGCATTCTTCACAAATTCCGAACGTACCGTCTTCAATACGTTCCAGAGCCTCTTCGATTTTTTTGATCAGCTTCCTGTCCCGGTCTCTCAGGCGCAGGGTAAAGGTACGATCGGACTCGGCCGAAGCCCTGTCTGCAGGATCAGCATAGGATTCGCGGTGTTCCGACATATCTTCCAGAGTATCTTCTCCCTGCTGCAAAATTCCCTGGAGCATCTCATTGAGATGTTTTCGAAAACTTTCAATTTCATGTGCATTCATGAGCATGGCCTCCCCTTTTCATCGTAAGTCTGTTAAATTCAAACCGCGCCCGTATACCCTAGGTCATTGAAAAAAGTAAAGCAGGCTTTATCGGTATGACATTTTGGAAAATCCAGGAGTTCCATCTGATAATCCGCTGACAAGCCCCCTAAAGCAACGCGCAAAATAAGAAAGGCAGCAGCAGCATGACAACATCTCCCGTCCTCCCCACGCTAACGGAGGATGCCGGATGGGATCAAATGATATTTTTTTTTACTCAACTGCTCTTTTTTTCTTGACACAGTTCAAGCGCTTGGCTAGATGGTTCACCCTGTTGAGCGGGAATAACTCAGCGGTAGAGTGCAACCTTGCCAAGGTTGAAGTCGCGAGTTCAAATCTCGTTTCCCGCTCCAACAAAAAAGGCGGCATAGCCAAGTGGTAAGGCAGAGGTCTGCAAAACCTTTATTCTCCAGTTCAAATCTGGATGCCGCCTCCATTTGCGGGAATAACTCAGCGGTAGAGTGCAACCTTGCCAAGGTTGAAGTCGCGAGTTCAAATCTCGTTTCCCGCTCCAGGAAATATGAAGGCCGGATTTTATCCGGCCTTTTCCTTTTCTGGACGAGATATAGACATCCGGCATACAGTGAGGCTCGTACCATATACGCTATGCAACGGGGGTATTTCCTTTTCGATCTCGCTCTCACTCGACATACACTCCCAAAAATCCTCTGACGCATTCCTGCTTCCTGCCCTGTTCAATCTGAAAAGAGACTCCTCTCCACACACCTAAGATACGAGGTGGAAATGACTGCCAACGTACCCTTCCTTCCTGATGCATCCCTTGACGAACTGCTCGCCCTTGCACACAAAAAATTCAAGGTCGGATTCAATCCCGTGAGCATCGGCAAGGAGAAATTTGAAGTCCCCTATATCAGCAACATGACCGAATATGTGGATCGCCTGGTCCAGAAGACCCAACCCGGCAAGACAATCCAGCTTCCCCTCTGGGCCAAAATCTGGCCGGCATCCATAATGCTGGCCCATGCAGCCAGCCAGATGCCCTGCACCGGCCGGGAATCTCTTCTGGAAATCGGTGCTGGACTTGGTATTCCCGGGCTTGTTGCTGCACGGCACGGGTTCTCAACCGTTATCAGCGACATTGACGACGACGCCTTGATTTTTGCCCGGATCAATACCCTTAAAAATAATCTCAGGGATACAGCCACCGTCCGCAAAATCGATGTGTGCTCGACACGCACGGATCAAAAATTCGATATCATTATTGCCTCAGAAATACAGTATCTCCCAAACATCAGCCAAGACCTGGTAGATTTTTTACGAAGCTCTCTGGCACCTTCTGGAACCATTCTTCTGGCCCGGGATGCCAAACGGAAAGAAAACTCTTTCCTGACCCTGGCCACAGAATTTTTTCAGATACAATCTAAAAAAGTTGGTTTCAAACAACATGGTTCCCGGAATGCAACAAAAAAACAATTCCAGGCCACGCTATACCGACTGATCCCCAAACCCCACAAATAACAACCATGATCACTATCGATTCCTGCCCCAAAAACTATACCCGGGATCTGGACAAGGCATGTTCTCCCGGAGAAACAGTGACCCGCATCAAAAATATTCTGCGACAAAACGGCAAGGAGATCCTTGCCGAAAACAGGCGCATTGATACGGGCAGACTTAACATCCCCGTATTCATGAGCATCTGCGGCTCGGATGCCAAAGACATTATGCCGGGACGCAAGCAGATGGGCAAAGGGACCGCCCCAGAACAGGCCGAGGCGTCTGCCCTCATGGAACTCATGGAACGATACAGTTTTTTTGCGTTCTGGAAACAGCTGACTCTGACCTCTCCCATGACCTGGTCCCAGGCCCAAGCAGCCTACGGCGATCGCCTCATGCCCCTTGAGCAGATAATGCGGTCGGTCAACGAAACCATAGACGTTGATACCGCCCGCAAGATGCTTGATCTGACCACCTGGAGATTTTGCGAAGGAACCTGCCTGACGCAGAATAAAGAAATCATCGTCCCCTTTGATTGGTTCAAGCAGCTTAATGAATACAACGGGGCTTCTGCAGGCAATACCCCCGCAGAATCAATCCTACAAGGGACCTGCGAACTTGTTGAACGCCATGTCAGTGCCATGGTTGATCAGGACCATCGGCTTCTGCCAACCATCGTTATCCAACCCGACGATGATCCCGTTCTTCTGGAACTCCAAAACAAGTTCACCTCTCATGGTATCCAGGTATGGCTCAAAGATATGACCTGCAGCATGCCCCTGCCCACGGTGGCCGCTCTGGCCTACGATCCGGCAACCTTCCCGAAGACAAGCGAAATCGTCTTTACTGCGGGCACGGCCACGTCACCGGCAAAAGCAGCCATCCGTGCACTGACCGAAGTAGCTCAGCTGGCCGGAGACTTTGAAAGCAAAACAACCTATGAGCCCTCGGGCCTGGCCAAATACAACAGCCTGGAAGAAATCACATGGATCACCCGGGGCCCGTCCTGCAGACTTAGCGATCTGCCCAAGGTTGAATCTGACGATATCGCCGTTGAACTCACCAGAACCATGGAGAGGCTGGCGTCTCTGGGCTATACGCTGTACTCCGTGCAGACGACACAGCCCGGCCTGGATATCCCCACCCATTATTCTTTTGTCCCGGGATTCCAGTTCAGGGAGCGCACCCGCCTGGCAACCATAGGGATGCTTACAGGCAGACATATTGTTGAACAGGAGCCCCCGGAGCAGGGTGCACACAAACTCGACCTGCTTGAAGCTTTGGCCCCTCAAAAATACGTTATACCTTTTTTTCGTGGCCAGATTTTTCTCAAACAGGAACAGCCGGAGGAAGCAGCCCACTTCTTTGCCCAGGCCGAAGCACTCCAGCCGGACACGGAAAATAAGGCGATGTCGGCATTTTATCAGGCCTATTGTTTGACGATGCAAGCCAAATGGTCTGAAGCCCTCGGACATCTTGATCGCGCCATTCTCCTGCAAAACGACGTCAAAGAGTATTACAACCTGCGTGGAGTAGCCTATTTCAAACAAAAAAAATTTGAATCAGCCCTGGTAAATTTTCAAGCAGCTCTGGCCCTTGATGCCGGATCAGCTATGGATATGGCCAATATGGGGATGTGTTACAAACACCTTGGGAAAAAACAGGAAGCAACCACCTTTCTTCGCGAAGCCGTAACCATGGACGCAAGTATCGAATTTGCTTGGGAACACCTGCTGGAGTTAACCTCATGAGCACATCCTCCCGAACTACTCTTCGTTAACAGCATAGCCAAAAACCGTTGACAACGGGTAACTTTGAAATCTATTGGATTGTGGTCTTTTCACACAGCGGCTTTCGGTGACAGGGGGGTGTGGCAAAAGCCAAAATGAAATATGGCATTCTCCTCTTGCAGGAAATACTTTCTTCGTTTATAGACCGAAAACGGATGAGGGTGGTAGTTTTCCAGGATGAATTCATCCTGGAAATGAGACACACAACATACGTATTATGAGAAGATTTGTTACAGCAGATTAGCAGTATTGAAATACTCGTTAATCGCAATAATCATTTTAAGGAGGTTATTCGTATGGCAATGGTCGAATATGAGGGCAAGCAGTTTGATGTCGATGAAGACGGTTTTCTGCTGAATTTCGAGCAGTGGGCCCCTGAGTGGGTTGACTATGTCAAAGAAAGCGAAGGCATCAGTGAGATGAGCGACGAACATAATAAAGTTATCGACTTCTTGCAGGACTACTACAAGAAGAACGGTATCGCTCCTATGGTCCGTATTCTCTCAAAGGTTACCGGCTTCAAGCTGAAACACATCTATGAGCTCTTCCCCTCCGGCCCCGGTAAAGGAGCCTGTAAAATGGCTGGCCTGCCCAAGCCTACAGGTTGCGTATAATCAACATTTTCGTTTACGCATAAAAAAAAGGACGATCGTTAGATCGTCCTTTTTTTATGGTTCATCCAGCATCACCATGCATCGTTCGTTGCCATGTCAAAAACGCGTTGCCGAGCAGCTACGACGTCCCGAAAAGAGCATGTTCGCTGGATCATTCAGCTAGGTGCAGGAGGACCTTCATCCAACCACTGCCGGACCATGTCCCGGATGCGCAGGGCCTCAATCTCCCGCCCTCGCTTCAGACATCCCTGCATGTAGAGCAACGCCTTGCTCCGGAGCATATCCACAGTAAATTTTGCGGCGTCAGGAGCAAGCACCTCCCGCTGCAGAAGATGTCCCATGGCATACATCCGGTACAGATCAAGGCCGATAATCTTTCCCGAAAGCTGATCCGAATTCCCCCCGGTCTTGACCACCAGGGATTCAGGAAGCAGGCCCACCGGGAAACAGGGACCGGTCCGCAGCCACAGGTCATAATCTTCACACGCAGGCAGCGACTCGTCAAAGGGACCGACGGTTTCCCAATATTCCCTGGAAAACATGACACAGGAGGGACTGATGAGACAAAGTGCCAGAGAACGTTCAAAAAACCATCCGGCAAATTTGGCATGCTTATATTTGGGATTGACCCGCCTGCCATTGCGCATCCAGATTTCATCTGTCTGGGAAATGTGGAACCCGCCCTGGCGCATAAAGGCCAGCTGGCGTTCAAGCTTGGGGGGCAGCCAGTAATCATCCGAATCAAGCAGGGCGATATATTTCCCCCGGGCATGACGGATACCCAGGTTCCGGGCCGCGCTGACCCCTTTATTTTCCTGTTCAAATATCCTAAGACGTGTATCCTTCACGACTGTACTACGATGCAGAGTATCATCCTCTGAACCATCGTCCACCAGAATAACTTCCAGATCGGACCAGGTTTGTTCCAAAACCGAGGACACGGCCCTCTCAAAAACAGCGGCGCGGTTATAGGTCGGTATGATCACAGAGATACAGGGCATGAATCCTCAGCAGATGTCCGGCATCCCGGGATGCCGTGATTATCGGGCAGACGCATAACCCGTCCGGACGGCTACGGCAGGCAGCGTTACCGGTCCCACACAGAGCGCATGCATTCCCCCCCCCCCCCCGACAAAAAACAAAATTCCCGCAATCCCCAACAGGCAGGATCATACACGCCATGAAAATCATCCAGGTTGTCAATGTACGTTTCTACAATGCCACTGCGTGGTATGGTCTTTTTTTAAGCAGGCTACTTATTGAGGCCGGGCATGACGTCCGGGTTATCGGTCTCAAGGACACCGAGTCCTTCAGGGTCGCCCAGTCATGGGGGCTACCGATTACCGCAATGGACCTGAATACGCAAACACCATGGGGGCTGTTCCGTCTGTTCCGGGACCTTAAAAAACTGGTACGCACCTTTTCCCCGGATATTGTCAATTGTCACCGGGGCGAAGGCTTTATTCTCTGGGGCATCCTGCGCAAGACCCAGGGATCTTTCAGACTTGTGCGCACCCGGGGAGACCAGCGGCTGCCCAAAACAAATACTGTCAACCGCCTGCTCCATGCAAAGATAGCCGATGCGATCATCTCCACCAACTCCCGCATGACCCGCCATTTTCAGGAAACATTCGGCCTGAAGGCCGATCGTCTTTTCCAGGTTCTCGGCGGGGTGGACAGAACAAAATTCCGCTTCGATGCTGTGGGACGGGATCGGGTCCGCCGTGAATTAGGATATACGGATACGGATAGTGTCGTCGGCCTGCTGGGCCGCTTTGATCTGGTCAAGGGACAAAAGGAAACCATCGAGGCTGTTGCCGAAATATGCCGACGTCCGCAATGCCGCCACCTGCGGCTCATGCTTCTAGGATTCGAGACAGACACAAGCGAAGCCCAGGTCAGACAATGGATCAATGACAACGACATTCAGGCTATCACGCACATTACAGGCAAACGCAAAGATATCACCGCCTGCATCAGCGCCCTGGATCTTGGCATTGTATCCTCCCTGTGGTCCGAGACCATTGCCCGGGCCGCTTTGGAAATCATGTCCTGCGAAATTCCCCTCATCGGAACAACGGTAGGGGTCATGCCCGATCTGCTCGAACCCGAAGCCCTCATTCCTCCCGGAGACGCCACCGCTTTGGGCGAACGCATTGCAGCCGTCATCACTGACCCGGCACTGCGAAACAACATCTGTGCACAACAACACCAGAAAATGCAAACCCTTGGCGATCAAGATTTTCTGGATCAGACCGTGGCCATTTATGCAGGTCTCATTTCCTGAAAACAGCACAGCCCAACAGACCGCTGCATAGCACCAAAAACCATTACGTAGAACACGTTCTCTTGTTTTTTCTGTTTTCCTATGGAATAATCTCTGCTATTCATATCATACAATCCATTGAACGGTCTCTCATGGGGGTACCATGCATACCAGATCAATTATCCGTTCCCTGCTGCTGCTCACAAGTCTCATATTCCTTGGCGCCTGTACCCATACAGGTTCCGGTAACAGGCCCACGGCCATTCTCACCACAGAGGCATTCAAATTTTTCAACGGGGAATATGAAAACACCCCCCAACTGCGTAAACACCCTCCCCGATCCGTTGCTGTGGCCCCCTTTGCCAAGACGGACAGCAGTGCCTGGTCCATAGACCTGGACAGTGAAAATCCCGCAGACATCGTACGCCGGGGAATGTACAACCATATTTCATCTCTTCCCTTCAGGGACATGGAACTGTTTGATACCGATACCCAATTGCGCAATGCAGGCCTTGATACCCCGGAAAAAATCAACCAGCTTCTTGAAAAAAATCCCAAAAAACTCCAATCAATCCTGGGAGTCGATGCCCTTGTAACCGGCGAGATCACCCATTTTGACCGCATCTATGCGGGCATCTTTTCCCAGATTGCCGTGGGATGTGAGGTCCGCATGTGGGATCTTTCCAACGGCAAACTGCTGTGGCGGGCCGACAATGTCAGCCGGGCCGCGGCCGGCGGCATATCCCTGAATCCCATCGGTCTGGCCATGAGTGCGGTAGCCTCCCTCTGGAATCTTCGGGCAGAGGCCATGCTGGAACAAAACGACACCCTGTTTAGAGAAATCGTCAGCAGCATCGAACTGCCGGAATCGGCCATAGCCTTCCGGGACAAGGCTCCGGACATCAACCTGTTCACCTGCCTCAATGCCGGTCATCCCTTTACTGCCGGGCAGGAAGTGTCATTCAGGATGATCGGTGATCCCGGTAACCGGGCCTACGTGGATCTGGGTGCCTTCCAGTCGGGCATCGAGCTCAAACCTGTATCGGCAGAAGTAAAACAAGCACTGTGGGCCGAAATCATCACAGAGATCCAGAAGCAATACCTCACCACCGGACATGACCTGACCCCGGAACTGACCGCAGCCATCAATAACGAGCTGGTGAACCGTGAAATTTACGAAGGCACCGATGTGGTCGAACCCGGCCGGGAGGCCTATGGCCTGATGCCCAAGGGATATTTGCTCACAGCAAATGGCGCCCAATCATCCCGCCTCGACGCCGTGCATACTGTGGATATTGACTCCCTGGCCCCCACAATTCCCCAAGGCCTGAAGGCTTCATCCCTGGATGAAAAAATCGAACTTGTCTGGGCCGCATTGCCGGAAAAAGATATCGCAGACATTGAAATCTGGTCCAGCCCCACCCCGAACAGCGGGTTTTCCCTCATGGCCAAAAACGAAACAAACCAGTTTATGATGACCCAACGCACCAACTTTATGCCCGAATATGTTAAAATCCGGGCCGTGGACAAAGCCGGAAATATCGGGGCATTCACCAAGGCAATCAGTACCGTTGCCCTGCCCCACCCGGACATATACACCTTTGCCCAGCCCGGGCCCGTCCTGGGCGGCACCATAAGCACCCCTGTCTTTCTCCGGGCAGCCAAAGGACCTTTCATTGTCGAACAGGACCTGATCGTAGATAAACAGGGCGTTCTGTACGCCGAACCCGGAACCAGCATGTTATTCCGCCCAGGCACGGCGCTCATCATCCAGGAAGGAGCCTTGTTCCTGTATGGACAATGCGACAAACCCATTATTTTGTCCCCTGAAAACCCGTCCGCACCTGCGGGAAGTTTTAAAGGGATTGTCATGCACGGGGCTTCCAGGGGATTGGTTACTCATACCCGTATCCAGCGTGCCGAAACAGGCATCGAGCTTGTTCACTCTTCACCCAGCATCACACATACGGAAATACGTGCAAGTTCCCAGGCCGGAATCAGCCTGGGCGACGGAGCAGGTCCGGAAATATCCGGCTGTTATATCCATGCCAACGAAGGTATAGGCGGCCTGCTCATCGCAGGCGAAGGAGTGTATCCCAAGATTCATGGCAACAGCTTTGAAAACAACATCCCTTTTCAGGTCCAAAGTTTTGTTCCTGTCCAGATTGATCTGAGCAACAATTTCTGGGGGAGCAGTCAGCCCTCTACGGATCTTTTTCTCGGGGAAGGCTTGCTCATTGATCCTGTTCTGACCGTGAAACCGTAACCCAAACCACTCCACACTCCCTGGGGGCACCATGTATATACGATTACGACGGATACTTTGTATCACCACACTCCTTGTATGTACCTGCATAGGACCAGTTCTGGCCGTTGATCAGGGCCAGGAACCGGTCGGTGAATACGGTTCCATTGACTGGATAGCCATGCAGATCCGGGCCACGGGAATGGGCGTGGCCAGTCCCAAGGCCATGAACATGTCCCACGCACGCATCCTGGCTCAAGGAGCGGCCAAAGTCGTGGCCCAGCGCAATCTTTTGGAAGTGGTCAAGGGCGTACATATTGATTCCGAGACTACCGTACGCAACTACATGGTCCAGGACGACACCATCACCACCAGAATCCAGGGGGTGCTCAAGGGCGCAACCATTGAAAAATATACCTTTGGGCCGGACAATTCCTGCACGGCCACCATCAGTATCCACCTCACCGGCGATCTGAGCCGGGCCATACTGCAGAACCTCCCCCAGGCTGATTCTGCGCGGGGACAGGCTCTGGGGCTTGAGGGAAAAATTGCCCAGCTGGAACAACGGATCGCAGCCCTGGAACAACGGATCAATTCCCTGCAACAGATCAAATACGAACAGGAAGACCTTTCGCGGCTTTTCATCCAGCTGGTATCCTTACTTGCTGAAAACCAAAACGCCCGTATCCAGCAGACCACCTTCACGACCTCGGGCAAACTCCAAACGCTGGAAGCAAACCAGCAAAATATACGCGCCAATCTCAAAATGCTCTCCGACCGGATCTCCCGTCTGGAACAAGGCAAGGAGCAGGTGCCCGGCCCGAACACACAAACAGCAAACAACGCCGGATACACCGGGCTGATCATCGATGCCCGGGGCACAGGATTCAGACCGTGCCTGCGGCCCAAGATCTTCGGTCAAAGCAGACTGCTCTATCCAGGCCCTTATATCGACCAGCACACGGCCATCAGCAAAGGATACGTCCGTTTTTACCGCAACCTGGGACAGGCACAGCACTCTTCCCTGGCAGGTAAACTTCCCTACACCGTCAAAGCGACCAATAGCGCCAAAGGACTCAAACGGACCCTGATCCTCCCGGAAGATGCAGGCAAAGAACTCTCGGCCATCATCAAAGATCCCAACGGGTTCATGTCCCAATGCAAGGTGCTCGTGGTCTTCTAAACAGACCCGGATCAATCCCTATCCGGACACCTTGAACGTCCACCAAAAAAAGGCAGCCGCACCGGAACCCGGTACGGCTGCCTTGATGTCTATGACTTCTTCAAAACCTCCATCCACTGCAAGCATGAGCCCCCCAGAGCCTACGGCACCTCCATGAAAGCATACACCAGCACCCACCGTTCCTACCGCGCCCTTGCAACCCACGACAACGAAATCAGCTTTCAGGTGGTTATCGAAGAAACCGACCTACACATCGTCTGCGAACAGGATCTGCGGGAAGCAATTTTCGATCACGTGCACACCCTGCGGGGACAAATAAAAGGATACATGCACCTGCATCCCGCATTTTTGACGTCCCTGACTCCCCTGCCCCTTGATCCCCACGCACCGTCCCTGGTCGCGACCATGCTTGAGGCCGGACGTATTTTGGATGTCGGGCCCATGGCCGCCGTGGCCGGGGCCATTGCCCAGAATGTGGCGGACACGTTTGTTGACCAAAGCCGAAATATCCTGGTGGAAAACGGGGGAGATATCTACATGCATTCCAACCGGGAACGGACCATAGGGGTGCTGCCCGATCCCGTGGGCGACATGGCCCTTGGCCTGGCCCTGACACCGGCGGACTTCCCTTGCGCCGTCTGCTCGTCATCGGCATTTATCGGCCATTCTCTGAGCCTGGGTACGGGCGACCTGGTTGTGGTCCGGGCCCGGGCTGGAGCTCTGGCCGACGCTGCAGCCACCCGCCTGTGCAATGAACTTAAAAGTCGCCGGGACCTACAAAAAATCCTCGGCATGGCCGAGGATTTAAAAGTTGAAGGCATTCAGGGGGTTCTGGCCCAATGTGCGGGAAACATCGGCATCACCGGGGCTATGGAACTGGTGGGGCTGGGGGGATAAAAAAACGCACCCTACCCTTTGTCAAAGGCAAGAATATCCTGCTCAAACATGTCGTAAAGATCCTCGAAAACCACGGGAATGCGTTCGTGGAAATCAGCGAGCATGGGCAGCATGATCTGCCGAATTTGGGGATGAGCCGGAGAAGCACAGCGCAACCGAAAAATATGTCGCCACTCCCTGAGATTGGCGGTCACCACGATTTCGGTCTTCAAGCTGTTAGGCAGCACGGAACGGGCCTCCTGGGGCTTGGCACCCGAGGCCAGCATGGCGAGGTACACCCGTTCCGCAGTCTGCATGGCCTCAAGCCACAGGGCGTATTGCGGTGAATCCTGGGCCCAGAAAAAAGGACGGATCACAGTGATCTCCTGGCCGAATTTTTCTTTGGAATAGTTGGCATAGCGCGTACTTTCCTGAGAAAACGATGCCAGCCGATGCCGCACAAGTTCATGAGAAATCCCCCGGTCACACACAATACGCACACTGATGCCGACGTGTTCGAGGACACTCTCATGCCCCACCTGCATAATCCTGCGTATCAGCCCTTTGGCGGATTCCGGCGTAATCTTGTCCTCGGATTTGTAACAGGTCCGGGCAGCCAACTCCAGATGACGGAGTACCTGCTCTCCTTCAGGCATCTGCAGAATAAAAAAGGACGGTTCTACAATACGCATGGCATATTCCTTACAAAAATTTCAGTTATGTGATGCAAAATAAAGAGAACAATCCACCATCCCAAACCCGTAGGGGTGCCCCCTGCGGGTACCCGATTCCGCCTTGCGAGTACCCGATTCCGACCTGCCGAAACGTGTTCCGACGTTGTCCTCTCATATATACGACCTGATAAACATAACACGACCGTAGGGGCGCCCCTTGCGGGTGCCCTTTTCAGATAACACAACCGCCCTACGGATTCTGAACATACAAAGGGCACGGCACGCCGTTGCCCTTACACAATAACAAAATTCCCATACACGAAAAGGCTTCAGTCTCCCGTCTCCCTGTCTCCCGTCTCCTGTCTCCCTGTCTCTTTTCACCCAGGACACCCGGTAAAGGGAATCTTCAAATGCCGGTACGCTTTTTCCGTGACCACCCGGCCACGGGACGTTCTCTTGAGTAATCCACTCTGGATCAGATAGGGCTCATAAATCTCTTCAATGGTCCGGACCTCTTCAGAACAGGCTACGGCAATGGTTTTGACCCCCACAGGGCCACCCGAAAAATGCGAAATGATGCAGGTCAAGATTTTACGGTCCATCATATCCAAGCCGCTGGTGTCCACATCCATCATGTCCAGCCCCCGGGACGCGACCTGTTCATCAATGACGTCGCAGCCTTTTACATGAGCAAAATCACGCACCCTGCGCAAAAGCCGGTTGGCAATTCTTGGCGTCCCGCGTGAACGTCTGCCGATCTCCAGAGCTCCTTCCGCAGTAATTTTAATCCCAAAAATTCCTGCGGCCCGCTGGACAATCAAAGCCAGTTCTTCGGGCAGATAAAATTCCAGACGACAGATAACCCCAAAACGGGACCGCAGGGGCGAGGTCAGCAGACCGATGCGGGTTGTTGCTCCCACCAGGGTGAAGGGTTCAAGATCAATCTTCACCGTCCTGGCCCCGGGTCCCTGACCTATGATCAGATCAAGCTTGAAATCCTCCATACCCGGATACAGAATTTCTTCCACATTAGCGGGCATGCGGTGGATTTCGTCAATGAACAAAAGATCATTTTTCTTAAGATTGGTCACAATGGCGGCCAGATCTCCCGAGCGTTCCAGAACCGGGCCCGAGGTGCTCACCATATTGACCCCAAGCTCCGAGGCCATGATCTGAGCCAAGGTGGTCTTGCCCAAGCCAGGATTACCGTACAGCAGAACATGATCAAGGGGCTGCCCCCGATCCCGGGCAGCCTGCAGATAAATCCGCAGATTGGCCCGCACATCGTCCTGGCCGATAAAATCATCCAGCGCACTGGGACGGATGTTCTCGTCTAAAGAGGGTATCTCCGTGGTATTCATCACATCCCGGAAGACTTGGAAAGAAGTTTCAGAGCCATGCGGATGGCACCGCCGACATCCAGATCGGATTCGGTCTCAAGGAGCTGCCGGACAACGGGTTCGGCTTCTCTGTCCGTATATCCCAGGGCCAGTAGCCCCCCTAGGGTATCATCGTACAGTCCATTGCGGGGACTGGGTCGTACCGTGGTTTGAACCGTCTGGAATCCTTTAAGCTTATCCTTGAGATCCAGAAGAATGCGTTTGGCCGACTTGAGCCCGATACCGGGAACGCGGGTCAGAGCATGAATGTCTTCTTCCGCCACGCGCAAGGCAAGTTCACCAGGTTCAAAACAAGCCAGCATGGCCAGTGCGGTCTTGGGACCAAGTTTGGGCACACCGATCAGGATGCCAAAAACCTCGCGCTGCTCCCAGGAAAAAAATCCGTACAAGGCCAATACGTCTTCACGCACAATGGTCTGGATATAAAGCTCTGTTTCTTCGCCGATTTTTCCCAAACGCCCCATGGCCTGTTCACCCATGAAAATATCATAACCGACACCCGAGGTGGTCAGTACGACACACGAGCGTTCACTCTTCTGCAGAAGTGTTCCTTTAATGTAGGCTATCATATCGACACGGGCACCTGGATAACATGCGGGAGATAAAAGGGATTTATTTTCCGTACAAATGTTTGAAACGTCGCTGATTGAGATGACAGATGGCAATGGCCAGGGCATCGCTGGCATCTTTGGCCCACCCGCCTTTGCATCCCAAAAGCTGGGCAACCATAAAGGCGACCTGGGATTTTTCGGCCCGACCGGTTCCCACCAGCATTTTTTTAATCACCGTGGGCTCATAGCTGGCAACGGGGATATGCCGTGTAGCGCAGGCCGTCAGGGCCGCGCCCCGAGCCTGACCAAGTTTCAAGGCCGAAGCGGCATTGCGGGAAAAAAAGACATCTTCCACCGAGGCCTCTTGGGGGGCATGGATCTGGATAAGTTCGACGATCCGCGTATAAATAAACCCCAGACGTACGCTCAAAGATTCATCCAGAGGGGGCCGGATGGTCCCCGTATCCACAAGAGACAATTGCCCCGAGGACTCCCGAACCAAGCCATACCCGCAACACCGTGACCCGGGGTCAATCCCTAGGACAATCAGATCTTCCATGCAATATGTGACCAGCCTTTATTGTGTACCGTGTGCAGAAATTATGGAAGAAAAACACAACGTAGGAAACGCCCTTCCTTGTGCAAGGGCATCTCTCCTCACGTCAAGAAGCGGAAGCCGGATATTTCTTCCGGCCTCCGCAATCCATCTATTCATCATCTTGTATTCTTGAACAGGGCGGTCTTGCAACCCAACGGAACCAGCCTATTCTTCCATCTCCGCCAACAAATCTTCGGGGAGATCAAAATTGGCGTACACGTTCTGCACGTCATCGTTGTCGTCCAGGGCATCATACAACTTGAGCAGTTTAAGCCCGGTGTCCCGGTCAACGGGGACGGTATTCTGGGGGATCATGGTGATTTCACTTTCTGCAGGCTCTATGCCTGCGGCGGCAAAAGCATCCCGGACAGCACCAAAATCTTCCGCAGCGCACTGCACCTGCCAGGTATCATCCTCATCCACGATATCCTCGGCTCCGGCCTCAAGGCCGATTTCCAGAAGCTGTTCATCGGAATAAGCATCTTTGGGGAACGAGAACACACCTTTTTTGTTGAACATCCAGGCCACGCAGCCGGAAGCGCCCATGGAGCCGCCGGCCTTGCTCAAAATATGACGGACCTCGGCAACGGTCCTGTTCTTGTTATCCGTGGCGGCATCAATAAGGATGGCTACGCCGCCGGGACCATACCCTTCATACATAATCTCATCAATGGCCACAGAAGCCAGTTCGCCGGTACCTTTTTTGATGGCCGTTTCAATTTTATCTTTAGGCAGATTAACGACTTTAGCAGCTTCAAGAGCACTTTTAAGCCGGTTATTTCCAGCAGGATCTCCACCGCCATCTTTGGCCGCGAGCATGATTTCTTTGGTGACTTTGGTGAATACAGCACCACGTGCGGCATCCTGGCGACCTTTTCTGTGCTGGATATTATGCCATTTACTATGTCCGGACATATACATTCTCCTTCATTATTAAAAAAAACTATCGCAGGGAGGTAACCTTACGGCTGCTTCATCCTGCCTGTTCATTTTCCCAACAGCCTGCCACACTGCCTGCTTCACATGCTCATTATGGGTACCCGCTACGTTCTCCAGTCCCACGAGGAGCCCCTAAAAAAGCTTTTGATAGAACACCACAGTATACTCGGCATCTGCGTACTACATACTGGGCACATTATTACTTATTTTTCTGCTTTCGCAGCCGATTCCCCCAGAAATCCCAATCCGACAATAAATATTTCCTTACTTTCGGCCCGGGAACTCTTGGGTTTGAAGGTTTTCACCTTGTCGAACAGGGAACGAAGCCCCATGGTATAGGCGTGCACATCAGGACCTTCAAAAATTTTAACAACAAAACTGCCGCCCTGTATCAAGCAGGTGCGCGCCAAGGCAAGGGCCTCTTCCACCAGTTCCAAGGAGAGAGCCTGATCCTTGAACTTGATCCCCGAGGTTTTGGGGGCCATATCGCTCATGACAATAGCAAAGGGAGCCTGCTCGTCCAAAAGGGCCTGGAACCTTTCGGAGCGGTCAAACACATCTTCCTCAAGATAGATGACGTGGGACGGAAAGGACGTGTTGGCGGGATTGAGATCAACGGCCAGCACCCGCCCCTTTGCGCCCACCCGTTCGGCGGCAAAAAGAGTCCATGATCCGGGACTTGCTCCCAGCTCCAAAACATTCTGACCAGGGCTAAAGAGATGGAAGCTCTTGTCCATCTCCTTCAATTTATATACGGATCTGGCAGGATAATTTTCCTGTTTGGCCAATTTGAAATAGTGATCCCTGTATTTTTTCATAGTTTTTCCCTAAAAAAGAATAAAATAATGCCAGTCCGTCCCCTGCGTGTAAAGGCCCAAAGTGAGATGGGAAAAACCTGCTCGTTACCCGACGACCAGAGCGCGTTCACACGTTTTGGTCACGGCACCCAACTATTTTCCTGGGATTAGGCCCCCGCCCTGATCCGCACCTTTGCAGAAGAATCCTCAAAAAAATAAAACCTGCGCACAGCCTGGCACAAGGAAATTCTGGCCCACCCTACCTCTATATCCACCGAGTAGAAAAAATCCTTGAAATTGCAAATAAATGGTCGTAGATGAATTCCTCACTTCGGGGACGTAGCTCAGCTGGGAGAGCGCAGCGTTCGCAACGCTGAGGTCGTGAGTTCGATCCTCATCGTCTCCACCAAGTAAATCAATGGGTTATGAAATTATTCTTCATAACCTATTTTTTTTGCTAACCTATTGCTAAACCAAACCCTGTTTGAAATACGAAGTTTTTCAAACTGAAGCACCGTCCCCCGGCATCTATTTGCCTATAGACGCCAAAATTTTGATTGGAAACTCCACGTCTCAAACTAAACCAAACCACGTTTGAGGGGTTGAGTTTTTTTCACCGCAAAGAACGCTAAGGAACGCGAAGAAAAGCAATAAAACAAAGCTCAATCTATCCCAGATTCTTCCCCCTTCGCGTTCCTTCGTGCCCTTCGCGGTGAAAAAAGAATTGAACTGTGATAACCTGTTCGAAAACTATGGTTCTGAAACTGGGTTTGGTTTAGGTTTGATGCAGAAATTGTATCTTTTCTGAAATTTACGATAAAAATCATCGCATGAAGGCTCGTCGCCCTGCGGTCCCGTCCGGTTTTTGAAACACTCGATCAACCCTGCAATATTCTAATTACCCGGAAGAATACGTTATGAACTCTCCCGTACAGTCAACCACCCAAAAAGGCCGCTATGAAAGTCTTCTTAAGGTTATATCAACCGATGAT
>Ga0265294_10001416_pt1 | contig 32321 bp, 25 predicted proteins | sample MunlanPumphouse3_FD_192504 | JGI IMG/M metagenome (GOLD analysis project Ga0265294, IMG submission 192504) | Groundwater microbial communities from a municipal landfill in Southern Ontario, Canada - Pumphouse #3 | ecosystem: Environmental > Aquatic > Deep subsurface > Groundwater | place...
ATAGATATGGATGGTACTTTACTTAATAAAGATAAATTGATATCTTTAGAAAATATAAATGCTATTAAACATGCAAAAGAAAAAGGGATTACTTCAGTGATTGCTACAGGAAGACCTCTTTGTAAAACAATGATTGAATATTATAAATTATTAGGTTTAACTGGTAAGGGTAATTATTTAATTGCTTATAATGGTGCTGCAATCTATGATATGGATAGTTATGAAATATTAAACAGTAAATATATAACTGGTAAAGATGTAAAAAGAATTGATAAATTTGTTAAATTATATCCTAATCTTAGTTCGCATGTTTATTTTTTTAATCGAGAAATTAAAGTTATGTATGAAAAATTAACTAAATATACTGCACTTGAAGAAACAGTAAATGAGATAAAATTGGAAAAGCATAATTATTCAGATTTTAATGATGATGATAAAATTGTTAAATTTATGGTTGTTGGTGAAAAAGAATATCTTGACGAATTTGTGAAAGAGATACCTGATGAACTATATAAAGATTATAATATTTTAAGAAGTGAAACATTCTTTTTAGAATTTGTAAATAAAGAAGTTAATAAATATTTTGGTTTAAAAACAGTTGCTAATTTATTAGGAATTAAAGAAAATTCAATAATGGCAATTGGGGATGCTTTAAATGATTTACATATGGTAGAAGAAGCAGCAATAGGTGTAGCAATGAGTAATGCTAGTAATGAAATAAAAAAGGTAGCTAAATTTGTTACTAAATCAAATAATAATAATGGAGTAGCGCACGCGATAAATAATTGGGCAATTAAATAAATGAAACGTTTTCAAAATAAATGCGTTTTCTTACATTAATTTATTTTAAAAAACATGATATAATAAAAATAAGTAAAAATAAAATATATTTAAGAAAGGAATATAAATATGAGAAAAACAAAAATTATATGTACAATGGGTCCAGCTGTTGACAGTGAAGAAGTAATAAAAAAATTGATACTTAATGGTATGGATTGCGCAAGGTTAAATTTTTCCCACGGTGATCAAAAAGAACATAAAGTTAGAATGGATAGAATTAAGAAGGTTAGAAAAGAATTAAAGATGCCTACGCCAATTTTACTTGATACTAGAGGTCCTGAAATTAGATTAAAAAATTTTGAAAATGAATCAATAATTGTAGAAACTGGACAAAAATTTACTTTTTCTCCTGATGATGGTACATTGGGCAATCAAGAAAGAGTTTGTATATCTTATCCAGAACTAGCAAATGATCTTCAAATTGGTTCAGAAATTTTGGTTGATGATGGTAAGGTTGGGTTTGATGTTATTGAAATTAAAGGTAAAGATGTTATTTGTGTAGCACAAAATGGTGGAAAAATTAGCAATCATAAAGGTGTAAATATTCCTAATGTTGTTGTAAATATTCCTTTTTTAAGTAAAGAAGATAGAGCAGATATTGCTTTTGGGGTTTCTGAAGATATTGATTATATAGCTGCTAGTTTTGTAAGAACTGCTAAGGATGTTTTGGAGTTAAGAGAATTTTTGAAATCAATTAATGGAAGTGACATTAAAATTATTTCTAAAATTGAAAATATGCAAGGTGTGCAAAATATTGATGCTATAATTGAAGCGTCAGATGCTATTATGGTAGCAAGAGGTGATATGGGTGTTGAGATAGATTTTACTAAATTACCTCATATACAAAAGTCAATTATTAAAAAATGTTATTTAAAGGGCAAAATTGTTATAACTGCAACGCAAATGTTAGAGTCTATGACTTCTAATCCTCGTCCAACAAGAGCAGAAGCAAGTGATGTAGCTAATGCTATATATGATGGAACAACTTGTATAATGTTATCAGGAGAAACTGCTGCAGGGAAATATCCTGTTGAGGCAGTAAAAGCAATGAAAAATATTGCTTTAACTACTGAAAGCTCAATTGACTATGCAGATTTATTTTTTAAAAATGATTTAAATTTGGGTTCCGATGTTGGAAGTGCTATTGGAAATTCTGCTTGTACTTCAGCTTATTTACTTAATGCTAGTGCTATAATTGCTGTAACTAAAAAGGGCTTAACAGCAAAAACAGTTTCAGCTTATCGTCCTGGAACTTCCATTATTGCATGTTGTTTAGATGAAAAAACATATCGTCAATTAAATTTAAACTGGAATGTTTTACCTTTAAAAGGAACAGCACAAGCTTCTACTGATGCTTTATTCTCACATGGTGTGGATGTTGCAAAAAGCACAGGTCTTCTTAAAAAGGATGATGCTGTTGTTATTGTAGGTGGATCTGTTGCTGGAGATGCTGCTACTGATGTTTTAAAAATACAAATTATTTAAATAAAAATGAAAGACATCGAAAGATGTCTTTTTTTATTCAAAATTTTTATTTTGATTTATTATATGGTATAATAAAATGATATAGTGAAAGTATAATTTTTAAAAAGGTAGTAATATGGATAAAAAAAATATTGTATTTCCCAAAACTAAAGATGGAAAACTAGATAATAAGAAATTCCTTGAGATTATGAAAAACAATAGTGTGAAAAAGGAATTTAACAAGGAAAATGTTTCAAGTGAAGATGATTCACATTTGGAAGATATTTTTCTTAAACAGATGGCTGAAGTTGTAATTAGCAATGATGAATTTCAAGAAATTAAGTTTAATAATGATAAGATTGTTGATGAATTTGGGGAAATAATTGGTGAGGCTAGTATAATTTCACAAGAAGAAATTGAAGTTTTGGAAATGTATGCAAAATTTAATAAAATGAAAGACATTTCAAATAAATATAGATCTTCAAGAAGATGGGATTGGTATTTAGATTATTCTAAAGAATTTGTAGAGATGGCTACTTATTTGGTAGATTTAACTGATGATTTTAAAGGGTTTGCTTCTTTTAAAGGTAGAGTTAACTTTCAAAATATGAATAATGAGCAATTACGAACTTATTATACTTGGAGAACTTATACGAGAAATTATCAGTATAAAAAAACCGATTATAATTATATATTATTATATTTTAATGAGATTATTAATAAAGTTGGTATTAAAAATTTTGATGATGCTATAAAGATGTTTTTGTTTATTTGGAATTCATATAGAAATGACTTTGAGCAGTTAGATTTTGAAATGCCAGAGAGAATTAGGGATTACTTTATTACTTATTCTACAAAAGAATTGTATGAAGATATTTTAAAAAAGTATCCAATAAAAATAAATTTTATTGATGGGAACATAAAAGATATATTAGAAGATAATTATCATTTAAAATTTGACTTTTTTGAAAGACTATCATCTTATAGTATAAAAACTAGTAAATTTTATAGTGATGATAAATTAGGACTTTTTAATAGTATTATTGCTTTTTTATTTACAAAGATGAATTTACTATTTAAAGAAAAGGGATTTAAATTAAATAGTTTATTAATTAAAAAAGAGCATACAGATTATTGGAAACCTTTTATTGGAGATTCTTTTTTCTTTCATAAAGAACAATTTGCAAAAAAAGTAGTTATTAGTGAATTAGAAACATATGATAGACAAGGAGCTAATTGGCATCGAGAAAGTTATTCAAGCATTAATAATAATTTGTTTTTAGGATATGTATTAAAAACGATGGAAGCAACAATGAGAAAGTTTTATAATTTTAAGTATAAACTTCATCCTAGTGTAGGTTCATTGATTACTAAAAATGTTTTTGGAAATCGAAAATTATTTAAATTTATTTGTTCAGAAGAACTAAATAGTTTTATTATTGAAACTGTCAATATGTTTTTAAAGGTTATAAAAATTAAGGAAAAGAAAAAAATAGTGTTTGATTCATCAAAGTTTGCAAAAATAAGAAAGGTATCTGATCAGATTACTGATAAACTTATTATTGATGAAGAGGAAGAAATAATTGTTGAAAAAAAGGAAAATACGAATTTTACTGAATTTGAAATTAATATTTTAAAAATGATTTTAGAGAATAAATCTATTAATGAATTAAATAATTATGCTTTAAAAAATAATGAATTATTAGATTTATCAATTGATAGAATCAATGATAAGTTTTTAGATATTATTGGCGATAATTTAATTGAAATTAATGAAACAATTTCAATATTTGAAGATTATTATGATGAAGCGCTTAGAATAATGAAGGAGTATGAATTATGAGAAAAATACCTAAAAGAATTGCAACTACAATAATGAATTCTTTAAAAGGAGGGGTAGTTCCAAGAATTGGACTGGGTTATATAACTGTAGGAAGAGAACAAGAGATTAATGCTCTTTTAAAAGATATTGAGATTATTAAAGATGGAGGAGCAACTTTTAGATTCATTGTAGGTCGATATGGTAGTGGTAAAAGTTTTTTATTACAAACTATAAGAAGTTATGCAATGGATTTAGGTTTTGTTGTTGTTGATGCTGACTTGTCACCTGAGAGAAGATTAACAGGAAGTGCAGGACAAGGTTTAGCAACTTATAAGGAATTAATACAAAATATGAGTATTAAAACAAGAAGTGAAGGTGGAGCTTTACCTGTTATTTTCCAAAAGTGGTTATTAGCTGTAGAAAATAAAATAATGGAAGAAAAAAATATTTCTAGAAATGATTTAGAATTTAGTAGATATGTTGAGGCTAAAATTTATGAAATGGTTTATAAACTTGAAGGTGTAATTAGTGGATTTGACTTTGCAAAGGCTTTATTACTGTATTGTGAGGCAACCTATAGCACAAATGAAGAGATTAAAAGTAAAGTAATGAAATGGTTTCGAGGTGAATATCAAACAAAAACTGAAAGCAAAAATGAGCTGGGAATTAATGCTATTATTAATGATAGTAATTGGTATGATTACATAAAGATTTATTCATTATTTTTTAGAGAAGCTGGTTATAGTGGATTACTTGTTATGATTGATGAGTTAGTTAATATTTATAAAGTTCCTAATTCTATTACAAGACAATATAATTATGAAAAAATATTAACTTTATATAACGATACATTACAAGGGAAAGCAAATCATTTAGGAATTATTATGAGTGGAACTCCACAAGCTATTGAAGATACAAGAAGAGGAGTTTTTAGTTATGAAGCTCTTCGATCTCGTTTAGAAGATAGTAGATTTGCAAATGATGAAATTAGAGATTTGTTAGCGCCAATTATTAGATTAAAGCCTCTTACTAGTGAAGAGACTTATGTGTTAGTTGAAAAAATAGCTTTTATTCATAGTGATTTATATGAATATGAATTAAAGGTTTCTGAAGAAGACATGATGTATTTTATAAAAGTTGAGTATGAAAGAATAGGAGCCTCAAAGAACTTAACTGTTAGAGAAGTAATAAGAGATTTTATTGAACTATTAAATATTTTATATCAACATCCTGAAAAGAGTTTTAAAAATATACTAGAAAAAGAAGATTTTGAATATAATAATCCTGAAGAAGCTGAAGATATTTTGAAAGAATATATAGGTTTTGAAATATGATGAATAAATCATACTTAATGTTAGCGCCATTTATTCAAGAATATATATACAAAAATAAATGGGAAAAACTAAGAGATATTCAAATAAATGCTATACATGCTATTTTAGAGACTGACAAAAATGTTCTTTTATCAAGTCAAACAGCATCAGGTAAAACTGAAGCTGCTTTTCTTCCAATTTTGACTGACTTAATTAATAATAAAGTTCAAGGTGTTGGGGTTTTATATATTAGTCCTTTAAAAGCATTGATTAATGATCAATTTCATCGATTAAGTGATTTGTTGAAAGAAGTAGATATAACAGTTACTAGATGGCATGGAGATGTTAGTTATAATAAAAAAATGAAGTTATTAAAAGATCCAGAAGGAATTGTTCAAATTACTCCAGAATCATTAGAAGCTTTTGTAATGAAAAGAAGAACTGATTGTATTCGACTTTTTTCAAATTTGAAATATATAATTATCGATGAAGTACATTATTTTATGAATAGTGTTAGAGGAATTCAATTATTATCAATTTTAGAAAGAATTGCTAGATTAACGAGTAATGTTCCAAGACGTGTTGGTCTTTCAGCAACTTTATCAGATTATAAAGGATCATGTGAATGGTTAGTTAGTGGAACAAATAAGGGTTGTGTTGTACCAAAAACTGGCGATGAAAGAAAAGTTGTTAGATTACTTGTTGAACATTTTTATAGTAATGTTGAAAACGAAAAAAAAGAAACAGAAGAATTCAATCCTTATTTTGAATATATCTATGATATTTCACTTAATAAAAAATGTATTATATTTTCAAATGCAAAAAAAGATGTGGAAATTACAATTGGATATTTAAAAAAAATAGCTGAAAATAAAAAAACTCCGGATAATTTTTTAGTTCATCATGGAAATATTTCTGCTTCATTAAGAGAATATACTGAAGCTAAAATGAAAGAAAATGAAAGTAAAATTATTACTGGAGCAACTGTGACATTAGAACTTGGAATTGATATTGGCGAATTAGAAAGAATTATTCAAACAGGTTCTCCTCTATCTGTTACAAGTTTTGTGCAAAGGCTTGGAAGATGTGGTAGAACTGGACAACCCTCTGAGATGGTTTTTGTTTTTAATGAAGAAAAAATAAAGGAAGATGTAGAATTTTACCGATTAATAAACTTTGAATTTTTAATGAGTATTGCAATTATCGAATTATATATTAAAGAAAAATGGATTGAGCCAATTAAGTTAAAGAAGTATCCATTTGGTATATTATTACATCAAACATTAAGTCATTTATTAACTGTTGGTGAAATATCATCAGCTGCATTAGCTTCTTTTATGTTAACTATTTCTCCTTTTAAAAATATAGTGATAGATGATTTTAAAGCATTGCTAAATAAAATGGTTAACGATAAATTGATTGAAAAAATTGATAATGGTAATTTAATAATTGGATTAATAGGAGAATCACTTGTTAATAATTATGAATTTTATGCAGTATTTGATGCAGATATTGTATATAGTGTAAAATATAATAGTCAAGAAATTGGTTCAATTAGTGAACCTTATCCAATAGGTACTGCTTTTGCACTTGCTGGAAATACTTGGGAAGTTAGAGAGATTAACCATAGGCAAAGAATAATATATGTTAATAAACTTAAAGGATTGTCAAATATTAGTTGGGCAGGCAAAGGTACAATAAATATACATACTAAGATTTTAAAGAAAATTAATGATATATTAAATAATGAAGTTGAATATTCTTATTTATCAGTTAAAGCATTGGAGAGATTAAGGGAATGTAGGAAGGTAGCACAAATTTCTAAAATGTCTACAAATCGGATTATTAAGATGTCGGCAAATACTTATGCTATATTTCCATGGTTAGGTACTTCATCGTTAATTGCTTTAAAATATTCTTTATTTCCTTATGTAGATAGTGTAGAATACATTTATCAAGCATATTTACCTTTAGGTTTAATTGTAAAGATAGATAAGGATTTATTTTATTTAGATAATATTTTAAATTATTTAATAAAAGCTAACATTGATGTATCTACATTTAAAATATTAGATTCTGATTGTTATGTGATGAATGGTAAATTTAACGAGTATATACCATTGGAATTATTAAAAAAGCAATATTGTGATGAATTTATTGACATAATTGATATGCAAAACAATTTATAGAGAGGAAAGAATATGAATTTTAATACAAAGTCACTTAAAATCGTTTTATTTATTTTAATAATATTAATGGTTATTAATATTATTCCCCCTAAACAAGTTATTGAAAACAATCCTTTTATTATTGAAAAAGGAAACAGACCTTTAGTTGCTGCCCACAGAGGAGGGAAAAATCTAAATCCAGAAAATACATTTAAGGCTTTTGATTATGCAATTAATGAACTTGAAATTGATATATTAGAACTTGATTTAGTTTCAACAAGTGATAAACATGTTGTTTCTATTCATAACTTAACAATTAATGCAAGTAGTGATGTAGAGGAAATTACTGGAAGTAATGATTCGTATTATGTTGGTGAACATACTTATGAAGAATTATTAAATTTTAATTTTGGTTATAAATTTACTAATGAATTAGGTGAACAACCGTATAAGGATTTAGTTACAAAGGATCAAGAGAATAGAAAAGAAGTAATTAAAGCAAACCATTTAAATATTTCTACAATTGATGAAATATTTGCAGCATATCATGATACTGATTTAATGTTTATTGTTGAAATTAAAGATAAAGGTGAAGTTGGGTTTGAAGTTGCAGATCATTTATATGAATTAATGAATTCAACTTATCAAGCAGATCACTTATTACAAAGAGTTATTGTGGGTACTTTTAATGGAGAAGTTGAAGAATATATAAAAAATAATTATCCTTATATGTATAGAGGTGGTAGTGTAGCAAGTGTAACTAAATTTGTTATTACCCAAATGCTTGCTATTAATATTATTGATGATGGAACATTTATAGCATTACAAATTCCAACATCTGAAAAAGCAGGACCTATTACATTAAAATTAGATAAAGCAACATTTGTTAATAGAGCGCATATGAGAAATATGTCAGTTCAATATTGGACAATAAATGAAAAGGAAGAAATGAGAAGATTAATAAAATTAGGTGCAGATGTAATTATGACCGATAATCCAGACATATTAATTGAATTATTAGAAGAAATGGGATTTTAAATAAAAAACACTTCATTATGAAGTGTTTTTTAATATAAAATTTTGTATAATTGTTTTAATTTATAAATTTCAAAATCTGGAATAATATTTGGGTTTGTTTTTTCCTTTGCAGAATTAAACCAAATTGTTTTAATCCCAGCATTATTTCCACCTAAAATATCTGATGATAAAGAATCTCCGATTGTAATTGCTTTTTCTTTTTCAAAGTTTTCAATATTATTAAAAACATATTTATAAAAACTATATTTTGGTTTTTGACTACCAATTTCTTCAGAAATAAAGGTTTTTTTAATAAATTGGTTCAAGCCTGATAATTTTAGTCTATTTTCTTGTATTTCTTTAATGCCATTTGTTACAACATATATTTCAAAATCTTTACTTAATTTTTTTAATATCTTTGTTGCATTTAAAATTTTATAATTAGTATTTTTTAAATTTAATAGGTATTCATCGTTAAATTTTGTTGGATCTAAATTAATATTAAATAACTCAAAAAAATTTTTGAATCTAATATTAATTATTTCTTTTTTTGTGATGTGTCCTTGTTCAAAATTTTTCCATAAAGCTTCATTAATATTTCTATAATACTGAATCATACGCGTTGATAATTTAATTTTATGCTGTTTTAATGTTTTTCGTAATGCGTTTTCTTCTGATTTATCAAAATCAAGAAGCGTTCGATCTACGTCAAATAATAAAAATTTATATTTCATGCTATCACCTTTAGTAATTATATAATATTAATCAATTAATCGCAAATAATAATATATTTTATCTAAAAAAGATATTAATTTATTAAAAATATCTAAGATGTATAATTGATTATGATGATGAATCATGGTATAATATTAATGCAAATTTAAGGAGTGATAACGATGGGAAGAGCACATGAGGTAAGAGCCGCATCGATGGCTAAGACAGCTGCAATTAAAAGTAAAATAAATGCAAAACACAGCACAGCAATTTATGTTGCTGCAAAGAGCGGCATACCTGATCCTGAAACTAACAATGTTTTAAAATCTGCAATAGAAAAAGCTAGAAAAGACAATGTTCCTGCTGATGTAATTAATAGAGCTATTGAAAAAGCAAAAGGTGGAACTACAGATGCTTATAATTTTGTAAGATACGAGGGGTTTGGACCTAATAATTCTTTGTTTATTGTTGATTGTTTAACTGATAATGTGAATAGAACTTATACAGCTGTAAAAACTGCTTTTTCAAAAAGTAATGGAAATTTAGGAGAAAATGGAACTGTAACTTATATGTTTGGTAATTATTCAATATTTCAATTTGAGGGATATTCTGTTGATGAGATTATGGAAACATTATTAGAAGCAGATTGTGATATAATTGATGTTACTAAAGAAGATGAAATGTTAGAAGTATTAGCTGAACCAACTGAATATGGGAAAGTTAGGGATACTTTATATGCTAAATATAAAGATATTAAATTCGAAAAAGATGAAACAGTTTGGATTCCAAATCATTATGTAGAGTTAACTGACGAAAATGATATTAAAAATTTTAATAAGTTAATGGATACTCTAGATGAATTAGAAGACGTGCAAACAATATATTTTAATGTTTCAAATTTAAGAAGCGAAGAATAAAGCAATTCATTTGCTTTATTTTTTGATTTATTATGTTATAATAAATAAAGATATAATTAAGGAGAACTTATGAAGGAATATGATGCTAATAAATTAAATATTTATTTAAGTGAAAGAAATAAAAATTATGAAATTTTTATTCAAGGTTTATCAGAACTTCACTTAAAATATGATCATTCATTTGCAGAATATGAAAAAAAGAATAAGAATCTTAAATGGTTATTATTATTTTTTTCATCATTAATTGTAGCCTATTTAATAATGAGTTGGTTAAGCGAACTCCCTACAGAACCTTTTTTTACTTTTCTTGCAATATTTTTAGGTTTAATTTTAATTTTATTTATTTTTTATAGTAGAAATAATAACAATTATAAAGCAGATAAAAATGATTTTAATTATCAATATAAAAAAATTTCAGTATATTTAGAAGAAGTAGAAAAATATGAATCTTTATTAAAAGATGAAATACTTCAATTTATTGTTTTACAAAAATATAACGACGAATTTTTAAAATTAAGTGAAGATGATAGAGAAAAATTTGTTAGTCAAAAAAAAGAAATTGAATTAGATAATATAAAAAAAGAAGTTAATGGAGAAATTAATAATAGAGAAATATTAAATTATTTTTTAAGTTGGCGGGCTAATATTAGTAATAGTGATTCTAGGGATTATAGAAAAGAGAGAATTGATTATTTAAACCGACTGGATTTAGAAAAAGAAAAAAAAGTTAGCGACTAGTAAAGATTTTTAAGTTTAAGTTAAGCTTTCTAGTTTATACTTAATAAGTAAGAAAGACAAACTTTATAAATATAAAACTAGATTTCCTCTTAAAATCTTTATTTCCTTTCTTATATGAACTAGATACTAATCTAGTTCTTTTTTTAATATCTATATTTTGAAAAATATGGTATAATAGCATTGGATGAGGTATTAATATATGAATAATAATTTTAAAGAAGAGTTTATTAAATCATGTAGTTTTTCAAGATTAGTTGGAGCTAGTGTTGTTGTTATAAAAGGAAATGATATAAAATTTTCTGATTCTTATGGCTATAGTGATTTTGAAAATAAAATTGCTACTACACCAGATACAATATATCGTATTGCTTCTATTTCAAAAATTATTGTTGCCATGGCAATTATGAAACTTGTTGAAGATAATAAAATTCATATTAATGATGATATTCAAGATATTTTAGGTTTTAGTATTAGAAATCCGAAATATCCTGATATTCCTATTACTATTAAGATGTTAATGACTCAAACTTCTAGTATAACGGATGGTTTTATTAATGATGATGAATTATTTGATGATGAAGAAATTAAGGGATATAATGGAGTAAATGGAACTCATTTAAAGGTTTCTTTGGAAGATTTATTAATTCCAGAAAAATCTAAATATTGGACAAGTTCAACATTTTCTGATTATGAACCAGGTTCTAAGTTCATTTATTCAAATTTTGGTTGTGGTATTTTAGCGTGTATTGTTGAAAAAGTAAGTAATAAATTATTTACAGATTTTGTTAGGGATACTATTTTATTACCTTTAGATACTGATGCAAGTTTTAGACCTGGAGATATTATAAATAAAGAAAAAGCTGCTAATATTTATTTGCCAGAACATAGTAGTAATAGTTACAAAATTTCAAGAGATTTTGCATCTTTTGTAGAGAACTTTTATCCTGTTTTTCCTTTGGGTGAAAATTACAGAGGACCAGCAGGGGGTTTATTTATTAGTACAATTGATTTATCAAAAGTTATGATTTGTTTAATGAATGATGGTGTTTATAAAGATAAAGTTATTTTAAAAAAATCAACTGTTGAAATGATGTTACAAACACATTGGTTTGGAAATAGTGATGATGATTCTTATAAAGCAAAAGGGTTACAAATGCGTATTTTAGATAAATATCCAGGCATTTTATTAAGAGGTCATACAGGTTCAGCATATGGAGTTATTAGTTATATGTTTTTTAATAAGGAAACTAAAACGGGCATTTGTTATGTTACAAATGGGGGATTTTATGCTAAAAATGAATCTTTAATGATGGATTGTCAAGAAAGTACATTAAATAGTTTTGTTAAAGAGTATATTAAAACTGATGAAATGTTTCATGAATTTATATTTTATATTGGTAAAGACTATGGAATTTTAAATGGAAGGAAAATTATTTTTCCTAAAACAGTGTTTGAAGAAAATAATGATTATTATATTCCTGCAGAGTCTTTATCAGAGGGTTTAAGTGTTGTTCCTAAAGTAGATGATGGATTTATTTCTATTTCGAAAAATAAAAGAGGAGTATTTTTTGGAATGAGAAGTCCTGGATTAAAAAATATTGATAATGTTTATTTGCTTCCTTTTAAATATGTTGTAGATACATTGAAGATTAAATATGAAAAAATTGATGATCAGATAATTATTAGATATTAGGAGATTAGATTATTATGGAGAATCAAAAAGATAAAAATAAAAAAATGATAAAATATACTCAACAAGAGATATTTTATATTGTAATGAGTATAGTTATTGCTATTTTAATTGTATTGTTGTTTTATATTGCTATATCTCATATAATTCATGCTGTAAATTGGACGGTTGTTGAGTCAATTGTAACAAGAGGATTTTATGTAATTGTTTCAATATTTTCCTTTGTTACTATAGGATTGTTTTCCTTTGCGGAATATTTGATGATTAAGGTATTATTGAATAGAAGTAATAATTAATAATCGCATGATTAAAGCGTCATTTAAAATGGCGTTTTATTTTTCAAATAGATAGAAAATGATATTAATTTGTTATTTAGTATTTTATTAGTATCAGGGTGTTTTAGATTTTTTATTGATTTTTTTGAAAAATAGTATATAATATATATGGTTATTTTGTGAGGGGAGGTCTCTATGTATAAATTAATAAGAATATTGAACATGGACGCTTCTATAGTTCAAAGATTAGAAAAAGCAAATTTGTATACTGTAAATAGTGTTATAAATGCTGATTTGGAAAAAATAGGATTTGAGAGTAATACTATCAATTATATAAAAAATTTTATAAGTAACTATATTGATAAGGGAATTTCGGCAGAATTGATACATAAGTGGGCACGCCGGGATTTTTCGTTTTTAGATACAAAATATTCTCTTTTTGATTTAGAAATGCCTGTAAGGACATATAATAGTTTAATTAGGAATAAAATTACTAAAATTTCTCAATTGGTTAATATTGTCATTAATTTTAAAACTGGATATTTAAAGGGGTTTGGAAATCGTTCTTCTATTATAGTTATTAAAATTGTTAAGAAAATAATTGAAAAAGAAGGTATTGAAAATACAATTTTTGATATTGAACATCCAATTGATGCCTTGTTTGTTAATAAAATTGGAATTTCAAATAATAATATTAATAGTTTAAAAGAACGGAATATAATTACTTTACAAGACTTAAGATTATCATTTATTAATGGTGATATTTTTAATTGGTTTAATACAAAAACAATTAATGCGATTTTAGATGTTTTTGAAAAATATTTAACAGAGAATAATTCTCTGAATTTTATTTTTCTAAAAAATAAATTAATGCATTTTTGGTTTGGATTTGTTACGATTGATAAATTAAATGAATTATATGGAAAAGGTAAAGTTGTTGTATCTGATGAATATTTAAAGCGAGTTAATAAAGATGAACATTTATTAGTTGAAGATGGAGTTATTAGACTTAAATATTTTAAAGAAGTAGTTTTTGATAGTAATTTTAAAGCAAGAATAAAAGACATAATATTAAAAAGATTTAGTGGTAATACATTACAAGAAATTGCAACTGTCTATCATTTGACTAGGGAAAGAATTAGGCAAATTATAAGAGATAGATGTGTAAATATTAATTTCTTTTATGAAGCTTCTTTTTTCAAAGAGTATAATAAATTTAATTGGCATCCGGAAATATTTAAAACTGTATATAATTTAGATGATTTTTCATATAATGTAATTTCTTATTATACTGATAAAAAGGGATCTAGTCACTATGATTTACCATTAGAATATATTGAATCAATAAATAATAATTTATTGTTTACAAAGACAAATTTTAATGTTTTGGAATTAAAGACTGAAAAAATATTTGGTAAGATTATTACTATTTATGGAAAAAAAGTTAATTATCTTTCCAAAAAAGATTTTTTAGAATATGTAATTGCAAATTATTTGCCAAGTTATGGGCTACATAAAAGTGAAATATTAAAACTTGCAAATATGGTTTCAAAAGAAAATGATTTAACTTATCATTTTTCTACTTTTGTTGATGTTATTGATAATATTGTTATTGGTTTGAGAAATATTAGATATTATAATTATAAGAACTTGATGAATGAAGATATAAATAAACTATTTACAATATTGTCTAATATTGAAGGAGTTTATTCAGCAACTTATTTTTATGATCAATATCCTGATTTAATGAAAAAAATTGATATTAATGATGGTTATGAATTACATTCATTATTAAAACATATTTTTGAAAATAATAATGAGATTAAAAATAAAATTGAATTTTTAAGACAACCAATTATTGCACAAAAAGGTTCGAATGTTAATTTACTTGTGAAATCAGAATGGGAAAAACTTACTGGAAATATTAAAGTAAGTGATTTTGCAAAAAAATTAATTGAAAGATATGGGTTTCATAAATTTACAATTTTAAATAATATAAATAATGTACTTGGTAATTATATATTTGATAAAATTCTTTATAATTTTGAGGCAATTGTTTCAGATGAAATATTAAATAAAATTAAAATATATTTTGTTGATTCTTATTACGAAGCTAAACAAATAACAACTATTTTAGAAAAAAATGGATTTACTAAGAAAGATTTTTATTATTTTTCGAACACTTGGTTGAATAAAATTGGATATAAAACTCACGATATGAATTATATTATTAATGTTAAGTATAAATCTATTAAAGATGTTTTTATTAAAGATCTTAAAGATTATGATATTTATGAACTTGGTGTTAAAGAATCTTATATAAAAAATACTACTTTAATGATGATTACTGAGACTATGAGAAAATATTATCATGGATTTAGAGTAGATAATAAAATATATACGATTAAGTATTTTGTAAAACAAGGAATAACTAAACAGCTATTAAAAAAATATGTTAAGACTTTAGAAGATTATTTACCTTTAAATTTTTACTTTACTTACGATTATTTATTAAAGCAAAATTATCAAAAAGATAATGAAACATTTGAAAAGATAGAAAATGCTAATATCCCTAAAGAAATTATTTTACATTTGTTAAAGAATGTTAAGGGTATGAAAAAATCAACTAAGGGAAATTTATTTTGTAGAACGAGTAAAACTGTTTTAGTAGAAGATTTTTTAAAACAATTAAAACAAACATATAATGTTAATGATGAAAAAGCGATTCAAATTGCTGAAAAAGAGTTTAATATTAGTTTTGGTAAATTTACTATTTTAAAGAAGTAATATACATTTTGTATATTACTTTTTATTTTTTTATAAAATATAAAGTAAATTGCAATACATAATGAATAATTTATTATATAATAAGTTATAATATAGGAGGATTTTTAGAAATGAAGGATTTATTAATATTTGGAGTAGCCTTCGCAATCTTTTTTGCGATTGATATTTTATGGTTAGGTTTGATAGCTAAAAATATGTACAGCAAACATTTGGGCTTTATTATGGCGCCAAAAGTAAAATGGGTTGCAGCAATTATATTTTATATTTTGTTTGTTATTGGATTAGTATTTTTTGTAATTAATCCCGCTATTGCAAAAGGATCTTGGAGTTATGCATTGTTAGCTGGAGTATTTTTCGGATTTATTACTTATGCCACTTACGACTTAACGAATTTAGCGACTTTAAAAGACTGGCCACTAGTTATTACTATAATAGATTTAGCTTGGGGAAGTTTTCTTGGAGGAACAGTATCAGTATTGACATTTTTAATTATGAGGTAGATTATGGAAATTACATTAGTTAACGGAATTTCATTGTATAACGCAATGATTTCTGGTGCAAAAAGAATTATTAATGAAAGAAAAAATTTAAATAAAATTAATGTTTTTCCTATTGCTGATGGTGATACAGGAAATAACATGTCTTATATGATGGAAAGAATTATTTTGGAGGCAATACCTTCTGAAGATGTTTCATCAACAATTGAATCGATAGCCAATGCTGCCATTTCAGGTTCAAGAGGAAATTCAGGAATTATTTTTTCTGAGTATTTAAATGGAATATATGAAGCTTTGAAAGGTAAAGCAACAATTTATTTAGAAGAGTTTCATAATGCCATTATTAATGGTATTAATAAAGCTTATAAAGCAATAGTCAATCCGATTGAGGGAACAATACTTACAGTAATGCGTAAAGCTTTTGATATTAACATTGAAGAGATAGATTTTAATCAATATTTTAAGCAAACATATGCTAAGGCAAGAATTGCTTTAGAAGAGACAACTAATGAATTGGAAATTTTGAAAATAAATAAAGTTGTTGACGCGGGTGCACAAGGAATGACTGTATTTCTAGATGGAATGAAATATTACTTTGAGACTGGTGAAAGTGTTGAATATCTTGTAATAGAAGATGATCATGAAGAAATAGTTCATGTAATTGATTTAGATGCGAGATATTGTACAGAAGCATTATTGACAGACGTAAATGTTTCAAATGATGAGATCAAAGAAATATTTAAAGATTATGGAACTTCATTAATTGTTTCTGGAAGAGCAGAAAGAATGAGAATACATATTCATACTAATCAACCAGATGAATTTTTTATGAAATTAAGAGATTATGGCAAAATTATTGAACAAAAAGTCGATGACATGATTAGACAACAACAGGCGTTATCTTTAGGACATTCAAGGATTGCAATCGTAACTGATACAATTGCAGATATACCAATGGAGTTATTAGATAAATATAGCATTCATTTAATTCCTATGAATTTATTAGTAGATGGAGTTTCTTATATTGATAAAGTTACAATTACTACAGATACATTTTATAAAATGTTAGATACTGCAGAAAGTTTTTCTTCAGCTCAACCAGATAAAATGACAATCGAAAGAAATTTAGATTTTTTAAGTGATCATTATGATAATATTATTGTTTTAACAGTTGCTTCAAAATTAAGTGGTACTTATAATGCTGTTTTACAATATGCAAAAGGCAATTCCAAGATAAAATTATTTGACACTTTACAAAATTCTGGTTCACAAGGGTTAATTGTATATCAAGTGGCACAAATGGTTGAAAATAAAGAACCATTGGAAAACATTATAAAAAGAATTCCTGAACTTATTAAAAGAACTAAGATTTATGTATCTGTAAAGACATTAAAATATATGGTGAAATTAGGTAGAGTTAGTAAAGTAACAGGATTAGTTGCAAAACTTGCTAATTTAAAACCTGTTATTTCTTTAGGGAAAAATGGAGAAGGAATAATTAAGAAAAAAGCTCTTAGTTTAAGAGGAAACGTTAAACAAATAATTCGCTTAGCAAAACAAGCTCCAGTTGAATCATATGTTTTAGTTCATTCTCATGCTGAAAAACGAGCCTTATCTTTAGCTAAAAAATTAGAGAAAATATTAGGGATGAAACCGCAATACATAACTCAAATATCACCAATTGTTGCAATGAATGCTGGAATTGGGGCTATAGCAGTAGCTTTAACATATAATAAGGAGGTTGAATAATATTTTTTATTTAATTGGAGTAGTAATTTTAGTTTTTATTTATTTTTGTACTTTATTTGTAATTGCGCAAATAAAGAATAATAATTCCATTGTTGATATTGGTTGGGGATTGGGTTTTGTTTTAATAAGTATTTATACAATAATATATTCTTTAATAGCAAAAACAACTGATGTTTATATTTTGGCTGTTACAACAGCAGTCATATTTTGGGGATTAAGATTATTTTTATATATAGGTATTAGAAATATTGGTAAACCCGAAGATTATCGCTATGTAGATATGAGAAAAAAATGGGGAGAAAAAAATCACAAAGTTCAAGCATTCTTTAGAGTTTTTATGGCACAAGCAGGATTTATGTTGATAGTATCAGCCCCGGTTTATATTGTTTATTTAAATAATATTAATTATACAGAATGGTGGCTTATTGTTGGAGCAGTTATATTTTTGATTGGTTTATTTTTTGAGGCTGTTGGAGATTATCAGCTAAAAGAATTTATCAAAAAACCAGAAAATAAAGGTAAGTTGATGACTACAGGATTATGGAAATATACTCGTCATCCCAATTATTTTGGTGAAACTATGATTTGGTGGGGAATATGGATAATGATTATTCCTTCAAGTTGGGGTTTTATTGCAATTGTTAGTCCTGTAATAATTACATTTTTATTGCTTTTTGTATCAGGAATTCCGTTACTAGAGAAAAAGATGAAAAGTAGAGCTGATTTTCAGGAATATATGAAAAAGACATCTGTTTTTTTTCCTTGGTTTCCTAAAAAATAATTATTTAAAACGCGGAAACGCGTTTTTTTTATTATATAATTATTAAATTTTAGATTAATTAATATTTAATAAAGGATAACTAGATTAAGACTTAATTCTACTTTTAAATAAACACGATTTATTGTATAATACTAGAAGGTGATGAAAATGGAAAAAATATTGAAATTATTTTTGGGATTAATCTTGGTGCTATCTTTAGTAGCGTGTAGTAATGAATTAGAAGAGATTAATATAGAGGCAAAAAGTGAAATTTTTGTAAATGAAAATTTTGCTATTATTACAAACATAGAAGTTGAAGAGTATAAAACTGCTCAAAATACTATTATTGATATAACAGAATTTGGAGTAGTTACTGGATTAAATAAGGGTAATGCTACTATTATAATTGTTTTTGTTGATGGTAGAGAAAAACAAATTAGTTTAGAAGTTAAAGAAAGAGAAGAAATAGTAATCAATGGAGAAGAAATAATTGCTATTGGTGAATCATTTAAATTTACTTCTAATATTCAGATCACAAATATTCAAGTCAGCAATGATATTGTAGAAGTTTTATCAAATAATACTATTAAAGGTGTTAAATCGGGATTTGCTCTTTTAACAATTACTTTTATTGATGAAAGAGTACTTCAAAGAGAGGTTCAAGTTTTAGAAGATATAATTATTCAAGATTCTAAATCAATAATTGTTGATTCAACTTTTGAAGTTATTAGTAATATAGAGATTAAAAATATTACTGCAAGTAATGATGTTGTTGAAATATTAGAAAATAATATTATTAAAGGAATTAAATCAGGAGTTTCCACTCTAACAATTACTTTTGTTGACGAAAGGATAAGGGAAATAACAGTTAGTGTTAATAATGAGATTATTATTAACAGTAAAGATGAAATTTATGTTGGAGAAGAATTTAAATTAGAAACAAATCAAGAGGTAAAAGAATATATTTATGATGATTCTTATTTGAGTATTAATCAATTGGGTGTAGTTAAAGGTTTAAAAGAAGGAAATCAAGAAATTAAATTAGTTTTTATTGATGAACAAATAAAAACTATTAATATTATAATTCTTGGGCAAATAGATATAATTAATAATATAAAAACAGAAATGATTGAGGGTGAAAAATATGATATTGAGGCTAATCTTCAAATAGTAAGTTTTGCATCAAATAATGAAAATTTGGCTGTTTCTGCTGATGGTCATGTATTGGCTAAAAAAGCAGGAGAAGCTATTATAACTATTATTTATATTGATGGAAGAGATTTATCATATTCTGTTGTAATTAATGAAAATATAAATTATGAATATTACCATACTAAAGTATTAAGTTTTGATACTGACAATAATTATATAGAATTACTAGATGTTCCTGTTACTAGATATGACGAAGATTTGATTGTAGAAAAATTAATTAATGGTGAGATTGAATCTGCTTCAATTAATGATTTATATTTAGGTATGGAAAATATTTATGCTCGCGTTAATAGTTATACCAATATTATTGAAAAGTTATTAATAGAGGGCGAAATTGGTTTTAGTAATATTCGTGTAGGAATTAGGAAAAGTATTGGCGATATTTCTGATGATTCAACACTATTTCATGATTTAATTAAATTTACGACAAGTTCAACAACAGTTTTTAAGACTTTTGATAATGAATTGTCAGAGATTATTTTAAGCGATAAACAAGTTGAAGTTGAATATTTTAATGGTAAAATAGAAATATACGTCGATGGGTTATTAATTGCTGCTACAGAAAAAAGAGTTTTATTTGTTCCAGATGATAATACTTCTGAAATGACAATTACTTCTATAAGTAGATCACAAGGTAATCCTAGTTATTCTGGGAACTTTGAAATATCAATTGTAAACAATCGTTTATTATTAATTAATGATGTTTCTTTGGAAAATTATTTAACAAAAGTTATTCCTAGTGAAATGCCAACAAGTTATCATATTGAAGCATTAAAAGCACAAAGCATTGCTGCTAGAACATATGCTTATGCGGATATTTTAAATAAAAGTACATCTTTTTATGGATATAGTGTTGATGATAGTGTTAAGTCACAAGTTTATAATAACAATTCTGCTCAAATTAGAGGAAATGAAGCTGTTTTTGCAACAAGTGGTAAAATTATGATGTCAGGAGAGGAGCTTGTTCAAGCATTTTATTATTCAACATCTTCTGGGTTGACTGGAAGTGCAAGTGAAATTTGGTTTAACGGAGAAGTTCCTTATTTGATTGGACAAAACTTAAGTACTGATGATTTAGGAAATGAATTTTTTGTTGATCCAACTAGCGAAGCATCAATGCTTAATTTCTTTAAAACAATTAAAGTTCATCACCCTGATGAATCAATGACTATGCATAGATGGAAAGTTACTTTTACTAAAACAGCTATTGCAAAAACTTTAAATGTATTTATTCAAAGCATGAGAAACTCTAGTCCTAAAGATTTTCTAACAAAATTAAATGATACATGGATTGAAAAAGATATTCCAAATGATATAGGCTCTGTTATTGATATGTATGTAGAAAAAAGAGGAACTTCTGGAGTTGTAATGGAACTTGTAATAGAGACAACTACAGGAATTTATAAAATAATTAATCAATATAATATTAGATTTACTATAAGACCAAGAACTGCAGGATCCACAATGTATTATGCAAGATCATCTGATTCTGGATTTACAAATAGATTAAATAATGATACAACATTACCTTCAGGTTTTTTTGCAATTGAAAAGATTAATGATGAATTTGTTGTTTATGGTGGTGGATATGGGCATGGTGTAGGTATGAGTCAAAATGGTGCAAACTATTTAGGGAAAAACGGCAAAAATTTTCAAGAAATATTGATTACTTATTATAGCAATGTTTCAATTATTGATAAAAGTTATAATTATATCCCAATAGTTGATTATAAAGATTATTTAAAATAAGGAGACTATTTATGTATTCATTTGATAAAAAAGTAAATAGGATTAATACTAATAGTATTAAATGGGATTTACAAAGTCATCAATATGGTAAAGATAATTTATTACCATTTGGAATTGCTGATTCTGATTATGAAAGTCCAAAAGAAGTTACTAAAGCTTTGCTAGATAGAATAAAGCAAGGAGTTTTTGGATATACATTCGTTAGTGAAGAATATAGAGAAACAGTTTGTAAATGGCATAAACGTAGATATAAATATGATATTTCTAAAGATATGATTATCACAGTACCAAAAGTGCTAAATGGAATTGCAACTGCAATAAGACAGTTTACAGCCGAAAATGATGATATCATTATATCGCCTCCAGTTTATCCTCCGTTTTCAAATTTAATTATTAATAACAATAGAAATCTAGTTCCCAATAGATTAATTAACAAAGATGAAGTTTATACAATAGATTTTAATGATTTGGAGACTCATTTTAAAAATGGCGCAAAAATGTATATTTTATGTAATCCTCATAATCCTGTAGGTAGAGTTTTTAATAAAGCAGAAATTAGCAAAATAATTAATCTTTGTATAAAATATGATGTTTTCTTGGTATCTGATGAAATTCATTGTGATTTGATATTAGAAGGACATGAATTTTATTCAGTAGGAAATTTTTTTGGTGTTTATGATAAAATTATAGTATGTACAGCTCCTTCTAAAACTTTTAATATGGCAGGTTTAAGGTGTGCGAATATAATTATTAAAAATGAGAAAATTAGGGATGAATTTCTTGGATATATTGAAAATCATTCTTTAAAAGGTGCTAATTTATTAGCATTGACTGCAGCAGAAGCTGCTTATAAATGTGATTATTGGGTTGATGCTCAAAGTAAGCATTTATTAAACAATTTTAATTATGCTAAAGATTATTTAAATAAATATGCTCCAAGAGTTAAATTTGCAAACCCAGAAGCAACTTATTTAATATGGCTTAATTTTCAATTTTTAGGATTAAAAAGTGTTGAACTAATAAAAGAACTTGCTGACTTTGGTATAGCTCTTAATTCAGGGTGTGATTATTGTAATGATTATGATGGATATTTAAGAATGAATATTGCTTGCCCAATTGATCAATTAAAAGAGGGTTTGAAGAGAATAGTAAATTATTTAGATAGCAAAAAATAAAAACCACGTAAGTTTTATAAGTAATGTGTATAAAATGAATTTGAGAATAAAATAACTTTCGTATTTATAAATTTAATTATTGAAACAAATAGAGAATTGATTATAATAGATTATAAGTTAAGCGATTTAGAAAATGTGGGATATCTCAAATAAGTAAAATTTTATAATTAAAATTTAAAAACAATTTCTAAAATGATATAGAAAACTATTTATATTCGTTTAATAAAAAGAATTTAAGAAAGTAACAGGTGAAATATGTTAGTAATTGTTTTAAATGCTTTAGCAATTGTTTTAGGAACCGGAATCGGAATTGGTTTAAAAAAATTAGTTAGAGAAGATGCTGTTAAATCTATATTAAAAGTTTTGGGTGTTTTAGTTATTATTGTAAGTTTAACTGGTATTCTTGAAGCTATGGTTATTGTTAATGATGGAAAAATTGATTTCCAGTTTGAATTGTTGTTACTAGTTACAATATCCTTGGGGGCTTTATCTGGAGAATTATTAAAACTCGAAGATAAGTTTCTTAATTTTCAAGATAAGATTGAGAAAAAAGTAAACACCAAAAGAAATTTAACAAAAGGTTTTTTTGAAGCTACACTGTTATTTTGTGTTGGAGCACTAGCTATTGTTGGTACATTTAATGCAGCAACAGGAGATCCTTCATTAATTTACTTAAAAACAGTTTTAGATTTTGTAAGTTCTATTTTATTAAGTGCAACGCTTGGTATTGGTGTAGTATTTTCATCTGTTATAGTTTTTTTATATCAAGGGATTATGTTTGTAGTTTTTTATTATTCAGGATCTATGTTAACTAATGAATTTATTAATGTAATAAGTTTAGTCGGTTATGTAATAATTTTGTGTATGGGTATTAATTTTATTTCAGGTAAGAAGATTAAAATTATGAATTTATTACCAGCTTTGTTATTTGCAATAATATATTATTTGGTTTTTTATTATGATTAGAAGTGCATGTTATAATGATTTAAATGAAATTATTAGTGTTATTAATGATGCAAAGAATTTATTGAAAATGAGTGATTCTGATCAATGGCAAGATACAGATGGATATCCTAATATCAATACCTTTAAAGAGGATTTAAAAAGCAATTATGTTTATGTGTTAGAAGAAGAAGATGTTATTGTTGGAGTTGTTGTTTTATCTTTTCAACATGAGGATGCGTATGATGTAATTGAGGGAAAGTGGAATTATAATACGTATTCAGTTATTCATCGCTTGGCAGTTAAAAATGGTTATTATGGGAAAAAAATTGGTTATAGATTAATAGAATATTGCTATATTATGACAAAGAAAAAAGGTTTAGAATCAATTAGAGTTGATACTCATGAAAAAAATATAACGATGCAGGTTTTATTAGAAAAAATTGGCTTTATTAACTGTGGTTATATTTTTTTGAATAGAAAAGGAGTTCTTAATAATTTGAGAATTGCTTATGAAATAAAAGTTGAATAGTTATTAATTATATTTACAGCAATTAGTTTTTATGTTATAATATCGTATATGATTTTATGGGGAGTAGCTTGTAAATAAGATTTACTATTACATTCGTCAACACGACTTTGAATAAAGTCCGGATGTAAATTCTGTTTTCAGAAGAAGCAAGACCATTATTCTTCCTTAAAGAATAAGGTCTTTTTTATTTGGAGGTTATTATGAAAAAAAGAGAAATTTTAGAAAAATTAAATATTGATCCTAAAATTGGGTTAAATGATCAATTAGCAAGAGAAATTAGGCTTGAATCAGGTTTTAATGAATTAGAAGAAGCAAAAAGAACGCCTCTTTTTATTAAATTTTTAAGCCAATTTAAAGATATCTTAATAATTATTTTAATTATTGCAGCAATACTTCCTTTAATTATTGATCCGCATGATTTTATTGAAAGTATTATTATTATGGTTGTTGTTATAGTAAATGCAGTTTTAGGTACTTATCAAGAAAATAAAGCCGAAAAATCCTTAGAGGCTTTAAAAAAAATGTCTACACCTTTAGCAAAAGTTAAAAGAGATGGACAAGTTTTTCAAATTGAATCAAGATTATTAGTTCCAGGAGATGTTATTGAAATTGAGGCTGGAGATTTTATTCCTGCTGATTGTTTAATATTGTCTCAATCTAATTTAAATGTTGATGAGAGTGCTTTGACTGGAGAAAGTGTTTCTGTAAATAAAACTTCTGATGATATTGAAGAAGAAGAAAACTTATCTCTTGGAGATAGAAAGAATATGCTTTACTCATCAACATATGCAACATATGGAAAAGGGGAAGCAATTGTTGTAAAAACAGGAATGAACACGGAAATTGGAAAGATTGCAAAAATGTTATCTGCTCCAAAGGAATCTTTGACGCCATTACAAGTTAAATTAAATCAAATTGGTAAAACTATTGGAATAATAGCAATTTCCATTTGTGCATTAGTTTTTGTTTTTGAAATTATTGCAGCAGCAAGATTATTAGAAACATCAATTTTTGACATAGGAAGTAGTTCGTTTTTTAAAGCCTTTAAAAGTAGTGTAGCACTCGCTGTAGCAGCAATTCCAGAAGGATTATCAACTGTTGTTACTGTTGTACTTGCAATTGGTGTTAGTAAAATGGCAAAGAGAAATGCAATTGTTAAAAAATTACCTGCAGTTGAAACTCTTGGAAGCACATCAATTGTTTGTAGTGATAAAACAGGAACACTTACTCAAAATAAAATGACTGTTCTAAAAATTTTTACTGACAAATTAACTGATGCTAATGATGAATTAAATATTAATGAAAAAGAATTATTAAAGTTTTTTGCTATTTGTACTGATGCTTCGGTTCAAACAATAAATGGAGAAGAAAAAAGAATAGGGGATCCAACTGAAACTGCTTTAATTGATGCCTATTATAATTTTGGTGGTGAAGGCAAACCAGATTTAAAATCAGAATTTCCCAGATTAGAAGAATTGCCTTTTGATTCTGATAGAAAAATGATGACTGTAATTATTGAATATAAAGGAAAAATTCTAAGTATTACAAAAGGTGCACCTGATGTAGTATTAAGTAGATCGCTAGATTCAAATAAACAAGAATTTTTAAATATAAATGAACAATTAGGCAAAAAAGCTTTAAGAGGGCTTGGACTAGGAATAAAATATTTAGATGAGGTTCCAAGTGAAATTAATAGCAAAGATTTAGAAAGCGGATTAAGATTTTTAGGTTTAGTTGGAATGATAGACCCTAGTCGACCTGAAGTTAAAGATGCAATTAAGGTTGCAAAAGATGCAGGGATTAGAACAATTATGATTACTGGTGATCATGTAGTAACAGCAGAGGCAATTGCAACTGAACTTGGTATTATGGAAAATGGGTCACTGGCTATTACAAGTAGTGATCTTCAAAAAATGACTGATGAATATTTAAGTGAAAATATTGAAAAGTATTCTGTGTATGCAAGAGTTGCGCCATCAGATAAAGTAAGAATTGTTGAAGCATGGCAAAAACGAAATATGGTTGTGGCAATGACTGGAGATGGTGTTAATGATTCGCCAGCCCTAAAAACTGCTGATATAGGATGTGCAATGGGAATCACTGGTACAGATGTAGCTAAAGAAGCTGCTGCAATGATTTTAACTGATGATAATTTTGCAACTATTATTGAAGCTGTAAAAGAAGGAAGAGGAATATATAATAATATTAAAAAAACAGTACAATACTTGCTTGCAAGCAATATTGGAGAGGTTATTACTATATTTGTTGCCTCAATAATTTCTATTTTTAGACCTGGATTTGGGCTTCCATTATTAGCTATTCATTTACTTTGGATTAATTTAATTACTGATTCACTTCCTGCATTTGCTCTTGGTATGGAAAAAGCATCAGAAGGTTTAATGAATGATAAACCAAGACCTAAAAAAGAAGGCTTTTTTGCAAATAAATTAGGATTTACAATTATATGGCAAGGAATTGTAATTGGAGCATTAACATTATTTGCATATATGTTAGGGCATTATGGCTGGTTAGGTGTTAGAATGGATAATACTGTTGCTATAACTATGGCGTTTATTACTTTAGCAACAATTCAGTTATTTCACGCATTTAGTTTAAAATCTACAAAATCTGTATTTTCTAAACAGATATTTAATAATAAATTTTTGTGGGGTGCTTTTATAATTGGCGTTGGCTTACAAATGTTGATTATGTATATACCATCTTTTGCGAGTCTTTTCAAGATTGAAGGTTTATTAGTTAATGAGTTATTAATTTCTTTTGGATTAGCTTTTTCTCTTGTAATAATTGTAGAAATCACAAAATTATTAGCAAAAATTAAAAAATAAAATTTTAACACTTCAAAAGAAATTTGAAGTGTTTTTTTTAGATTTTGATGTATAATATATTTACAAAGGAGGCAAATAAGTTGAAAAAAGCAATTTTATTATTACATGGATTTTTAAGTGACACGAATGACTTTATTATGATTTCTGATATGTTAGAAAAGAATTATGATTATGTTAAAAAGGTTGTTTTTCCTGGACATGGTCCTGATGAACCCTATACTTTATTTAATGCTCAAGATACGATAAAAACTTTACTTAATGATTTTGATGAACTACAAAAAACTTATAAATATATTGATGTTATGGGTTACTCAATGGGAGGAGCACTTGGCGTTTATCTATCACAAGTAAGAGATTTTAATAAATTAATATTATTAGCTCCAGCAAATAAATATTTTAATTTTAAAATGCCTTTTGAAAAATTAGTCGTTTACGCTAAAAATTTTACAAAATATTTTGAAGCAAAAAGAAATCATAATGTTGAAGAATTAGAAGAAACAAAAAAATTATTAGATAGTTTAGTAAATGATGAAAAAGAAAGTGTAAAGGTAGCTTTTGAAAATTTCTTTACAAGATATTTATATGGAACGTATAGAAATTTTAGGCGATTAATTAAAACAATAAATGAAAATATTGAAACAATTGATAATCCTTGCTTTATTGCGTGGGGTACGCTAGATCAATTAGTTCCAATTGATTCTGTTGAGTTATTATTTAGTAAATGCACAAATAAAGTTAAAGAAAAAAAGATTTACCCATATCTTAGTCATCTACTTTTACTTTCGGATATGAATGAACAATTAATAAAGGATTTAGAAAGTTTTATTAAGTTAAAAGTAACATCGAAAAAAAATAAATTTTAAGAAGGCATTAAGTGAAAAACACTTAAGGTCTTTTTAATTTATGGTTATTTTTAGTTAAATTAATTGACAAAATATTAATACAAAGTATATACTATAATAAATATTAAGGTATGCCTTAATATTATTAAGGGAGATTTATTTTATGAAAAAATATATTATAATATTTATAATTTCATTCATGTCAGTATTGCTTAGTGCATGTAAAAACATTTATCAATATGAAGAAGGTAAAGTCAACATTGTTGCTACTACAACAATGTTAGGTGATTTATCTAAACAAATTGGAGGAGACAAAGTAGCAGTTACAACATTAATGGGTATTGGAATAGATCCTCATACTTATTCGCCAAAAGCAAGTGATACAAATGCGTTAATTAAAAGTGATTTTATTGTTTATGCAGGGCTTCATTTAGAAGGTAAAATTGCAGATGTATTAGATCAATTAAGTGAAGAAAAAGCAGCTTTAAATGCTGGAAATGCTTTAATCCTTAATGAAGTTAAATTACTTTTCGATAATGAAGGGAATTTAGATCCTCACATTTGGTTTAATGTTGAAAACTGGATTGTTGTTGCAGAAAGCTTGATAGAAAAATTATCTTTGTATGATTCTCAAAATAAAGATTATTATACGACAAGAGGAGAAAATTATATTAAACAATTAAGAGATTTGCATGAATGGATAATAATTAAAACCTCAGAAATAGATGAAGAAAAACGAATTTTGATTACTGCTCATGATGCGTTTCAATATTTTGCAGATGCGTATGGGTTTCAAGTTGAGGCAATACAAGGGATTTCAACTTCAAGTGAAGCATCAATAGCCAATATTAATGATTTAGTTAATTTAGTTATTGATAGACAAGTTAAATCAATTTTTATTGAAAGTTCTGTTCCTCAAAAGACTATTGATTCAGTTATTTCTTCAGCAAAAAGTCGTAATTATACTCTTGAAATAGGCGGAGAATTGTATTCAGATTCTTTAGGTGATGGAATTGATTCACAGTATATCCAAGCTTTTAAAAATAACGTAAATAAAATTGTTGATGGGCTTAAATAAAAGAAGGGAAAAAATATAATGATAAATGAATATATTAAAGTTGAAGATTTAACGGTATCATATGATTTAAAGCCAGTATTATGGGACATAGATTTAAAAATACCTAAAGGAGTATTAATGGCAATTATTGGTCCTAATGGAGCTGGAAAATCAACATTGATTAAAACAATGTTAGGGTTGTTAAAACCTGTATCTGGTGAAGTAATTTTTAATAATCAACCTTATGAAAAAATCCAAAAACAAGTATCTTATGTGCCTCAAAAAGGGACAGTGGATTGGGATTTTCCAGTTAGTGTTTATGATGTTGTTCTGATGGGGCGATATGGTTATGCTGGATGGTTTAAGAAAATAACTAAAAAAGATAAGAAAATTGCTTTAGAATCTTTAGAAAAAGTAGGAATGACGCCTTATAAAAACAGACAAATTTCTGAGTTATCTGGAGGACAGCAACAGAGAGTCTTTTTAGCAAGAGCTTTAGCACAAGAAGCAGAAATATATTTTATGGATGAACCTTTTCAAGGAGTGGATGCTAAAACAGAAAAAGCAATTGTAGAACTGTTAAAGGATTTAAAGAAGCAAAATAAAACTGTTATTGTCGTTCATCATGATTTAGAAACAGTTCCTCAATATTTTGATTGGGTAACACTTCTAAATGTAAAAGTTGTTGCATCTGGTCCTATAAATGAAGTATTTACTGAAGAAAATCTATCAGCTGCATACAGTGTAAATAAAATTGCTGCAGCAAGGGAGAAGAAATATGTGGGCTGAGTTACTTTCTAGTTATACAGTTCGTATTGTTCTTATGGGAACCGTATTGTTAGGTATTGTTAGTGGGATTATTGGTGTATTTCTTACATTAAAAAAACAGTCATTAGTAGGAGACGCGCTATCACACAGTGCTTTGCCAGGAGTAGTACTAGCGTATATTATAATGCAACAATCTTCACTTGTTGTTTCTGTAATTGGAGCAATTTTAGCATCAATTTTTGCCTTATTTTTAATGAATATAATTAAAAAATATAGCAAAATTAAAAATGATGCAATACTTGCGATTATTTTATCGGGATTGTTTGGATTTGGGCAAGTATTATTATCTGCTATTAGAGATACAGCAGGACAAGATCAAGCACGTCTAAATACATTTATTTTTGGTCAAGCAGCGACAATGTCGGTTGAAGATATTTTCTTTTTAGTAATTATTTTAACATTTGTTTTATTATTAGTAATGTTGTTTTGGAGACATATTAAATTATTTATTTTTAATCGTGAATTTTATCAAAGCTTGGGATTTTCTGGAAAATTGATTAATATAATTTTGAATTCTATAGTAGTATTAGTAGTTGTGTCAGGTATTCAAACTGTTGGAGTAATATTAATGAGTGCATTATTAATTGCACCAGGTGTTGCAGCAAGACTTTGGAGCAATAGACTAGGTACTAATGTAATAATTGCTACTTTTTTTGGAGCTTTGTCAGGGTTTTTGGGAACTATGTTTGGCATTAATATGGCAACTGGACCAGTTATTGTAATCGTTGCTACAAGTATTGTAATTATGTCTTTGTTATTTGCACCAAGGACTGGGTTTATTTGGAGTAAAATTGCAGAGAAAATTCATAAATTTCAAATTAATAAATATCATGGATTAATTCACTTTTTTGAAACAGGGCATACTAAAGAAATATCTAAAGATTCATTGGATTTTTTTATAGAAAAAGGATATTTTATTTTAGAAGATGGGATATATGATTTAAGTAGTAAAGGAAAAGAAAAAGTATATAAAATAATGGCAGGTGAATTTAAATGGATATAGGGATTTTATTGATTTTAATTACTACAGCCATTGCTACCTCAGTATTAGGGGTTTTTCTTGTTCTTAGAAAAATGTCTATGATTGTAGATTCAATTTCACATACTGTATTATTAGGAATAGTTATTGCATTTCTATTTATTCAAGATTTGGCTTCACCATTATTAATTATTGGTGCTGCATTAATGGGAATAATTACAGTTTTTTTGACTGAGCTTTTGGTCAAATCTAAAAAGGCAAGCGAAGAAAGTGCTACTGGCTTAGTTTTTCCTTTATTATTTAGTATTGCAATTATATTAATATCATCAAAATTTAAAAATGTTCATTTAGATCTTGATGTGGTTTTACTAGGTAAGATAGAATTGGCACCTTTTGACAAAATATTTATCGGTGGTATATCAATTGGACCTAAATTATTTTATATAATGTTAGTTGTAATGATAATTAATTTATTATTTACAAAATTATTTTTTAAAGAACTAAAGATTATAAGTTTTGATGTAGCCTTAGCAGCAACATTAGGTTTTATTCCATTTATCATTCATTATTTGTTAATGACACTTGTTTCTTTAACTGCAGTTTCAGCTTTTAGTGCTGTAGGATCAATATTAGTTATTGCTTTAATGATTGGACCACCAGCTACTGCTTTGTTGTTTAGTAAGGATTTAAAGAAGATGTTACTAGTCTCTATAATAATTGGAGTAATTAATAGTATATTAGGATATATATTAGCGATTTTTATAGATGTTAATATATCTGGAATGATTGCAACAGTAACATTACTTATGTTTTTGATTGTTCTTGCATTTGAACCTAAAAAAGGGATTATTTCTACAATCATTAAAAGATATAAATTAAAAGATGAATTTACGTTTTTAATTTTAGTTTTCCATGTTCATAATCATGCAGGTATTGAATCAGAGATAAAATGCGAAAACATTCAAAAGGAACTTAAGTGGTCAAAAAATATTTGTAAGAAACAAATTGATAGAGGGTTAAAATCAGGTATTTTTATAATTGAAAATAATTTAGTTCATCTGACTTCAATTGGCAATGATTTCTATAATCTTAAAGCAAACGAGCTTAGAGTATAAATGGAGGTATATTATGCATAGAGGAGAAGAGGATTATATTAAATATATATATAAACTTACTATTGAAGCAAATAAAAATATAGTGAAAAATAATATACTTTCTGAATTGTTAGGGTATACTAATCAGAGTGTTAATGAAATGGTTAAGCGGTTAGTAAAAAAAGAATTAGTAGAATTTATTCCTTATAAAGGAGTAAGATTAACACAAAATGGAATTGTAGAGGCAAAAAGACTTGTTCGTAATCATAGTTTGTGGGAAGTTTTTTTAGTTAATAAATTAGGATACTCATGGG
>Ga0265294_10001417_pt1 | contig 32321 bp, 26 predicted proteins | sample MunlanPumphouse3_FD_192504 | JGI IMG/M metagenome (GOLD analysis project Ga0265294, IMG submission 192504) | Groundwater microbial communities from a municipal landfill in Southern Ontario, Canada - Pumphouse #3 | ecosystem: Environmental > Aquatic > Deep subsurface > Groundwater | place...
CTGCTTATACTTTCAGGCTATGAGTTTTGTGAAAATGTTGTCAGCTTGTTCAAATTGGATAGTAATGATGCTTATTTGCAACGCTTGCTTAACGTGTTTTACGAAAATCCGGCACTGACAATTCAGGATTTTCCGGAATGGTTTGCAGAAAAAAAAGATAAATTATGTGTCGCTGCCGATAATTCATCTGATTCAGTGCAAGTTATGACCATACATAAAAGTAAAGGTCTCGAATTTCCAATTGTAATTTGCCCGTTTACCGATTATAATACTGCCCTTAATTCAAAAAAAGAATTTCTATTAGTCGATAATTTAGACAAAAATTCTATTCTGAAATCTTGTATGGTGCAACTTGGAAAGTCGCTTCACGAGTCTGATTATAACAAATATTATGAAGATGAAATGGTTGATAGAAACCTTGATGTGATTAATCTGCTTTATGTTTCTACTACCCGCGCAGTTGAACAATTATATATCTTTACCGAGAATAAGTCGGACTCGAAAACGACATCAACGGCGTTTGAAATTTCTGATTTGCTGGGCAATTTTGTGTTGTATACCAATGATGGAAACAGTAAAATTGAAAGTGTCGTGACTTTCGGAGAGAAGACAGTCAAAAATAAAAAATCTCTTGCTTCGGCTAATGCTGCTGTCGAAACTTGCGAATTGTTGAACACAGCCTGCTTCGATTGGAGAAATAAATTGAATATTGCTGTCTCTTCGGACAATTTTGTAAGAGATTATCGAGCTGATAATGATGGATTTATGTCAGACCAAATATTGTGGGGAAATAAATTGCACCTCGCTTTATCTCTCCTCGAAAAACCGGCTGATGCCAAAAGTATCATCGCACGACTGTCGAAAAAAATTACTCTAAATGAAGCGGAAATAGACAAAATAAATATAACCGTAAAATATATTTTGGAAAATACTGATGTCTATAATCTTATGTTTGATAATGATAAAGTGCTGATAGAGAGGGATATGTGTGATGATGACGGCTCTATGTTTCGCGCTGATAGAGTTAATGTAAAAGGAGATAAGTATCAAATTATTGATTTTAAAACAGGTGAACAACGAAGTGAACACGCTACTCAAGTTAAAAAATATTGTAACTTGATAAAAAAAATCACAAATGCTGCTGTCGAAGGTTATGTTTTGTACTGTGATAATGAGTGCGTTAAGATAGATGCTGTGTGCTTACTTTATTGATAGTTAAATGTGTGTGAAAATATGAGAAATCTATATTATAATTTTATCTTATCTTTGCAATATAATTTTTGAATTTTTTTATTTAATAATAATTTAATATCTTTTTATTATGAAAAAACTTACTTTACTCATCAGCTTAATTTTAATGTCATCTGTTTGTGTACAGGCACAAGTACTGAACAGAATAAGTAGAAAAATACAGAATAAAGTAGAAGAGAAAATAGCCGATAGAATTGCAGATACTATCGCAAACAGAGTATCTGATGCTATAGCAGATGATGTCAATAAAGCTGCCGACAAGGCTGCCGAAGGCATTGAACAAGGTATTAATGCTGCAGAACAAGGGCTTGAAGAAGCTAATGCCGCTTTAGAAGAAGCCGGCGTTGAATACAGCGATGACAGTCTTACAGCTACTACGCCGGTTATCGAGAAAAAGCGTAAACCATGTACCGGCAAAACTCAAACACCGTTCTTCGTAAATAAATCGGGTAAGGTTTTGCTTTATGCTAATAAAAACAATAAAGGCAAAATTGAATCTTATACAGAGTACACTGTTACAAATGTAGAATATACTGACGACCAGAATTATTCCGCTACTTATAATGTTAATACGCTGAATGATGATAAAGAGGCGGTTACAGAAACAATGCCGGTGGCTGTTAAAGTTGTTGACGGCGAAGTTTTCTTTGACCCATCTTCCATGAGTGGCGCTCTGACGGAAGGTATGTCTATCTCCGGCGTTGGTCCTATAATACCGCAATGTATGGAAGTAGGCGAAGATTTAGATGATTATTATATAGAAGTCGAAGTTAACGGCGCTACTATGACAACTTCTTTAGGCTCTAATATGAAGGTGGCTTTAAAAGAAAATTTAACTGTTAATGGAGAATCTATCGAATGTTATAAGGTCAATAGTGATATTAAATCTAAAGTTATGGGCTTTACTGTATCAGGAAAAACGTCTACTTGGTATGCCCGCGGCATTGGTTATGTGAAAATTGAAAATTACAGCAAAAAAGGCGACCTGCTAACCTCAATAGAAATTGTCGAAATTAAATGACCTTCATAACTCTAAACTCTCTCTACTTCATGTAGAAATTCAATATCTTGACTCTCAAAATATAGTCGTATTTGCTTTGCGCTTCTTCAGATTGAGCTTGAATGTACTTGTTTTTGGCTTGGTTATAATCGTAACTCGTTGATGCTCCGTTGTTATACTTCGCTTCTTCATACTCGAACGCCGTCTTAGACGCTTCTACAGCTAAATGAGACGAATAGTATTGGTCTTTAGATGCAAGCGCATTATTGTATGCCTGCTGTATTTCCTTAGTTATATTCCGCTGAGCTTCCTCTAATTCGTTTTCTTGATTTTTTAAGGCTATCTGCGCTAATTTTACATTGTTAGATACGGCAAATTTGTTGAAAATTGGAATGTTTAGCGAAAGCCCGATAATCTCACGCGAGTTGTTGCTTAATTGCGTGCCAAATGGCGAGTTTATAGTAGCATCACCTTGAAAAATATAATAATATCCGGTTCCATAACTTGCTGATAATGACAACGATGGATAGTAGTCGGATTTTGTTGTCATTATGTCTTTATGCGCTTTCTCAATCCTTGTCTTAGCTGCTAAGATAGCAGGTCTGTTTATGCTGTTCTCAAAAATTTGAGAAATGTCAAGCGTATTGTTTAACATTTGCTGTATGTCGGCATCGTCAGGAGTTGCCAATTCAAAACAGCTTATGTCGCTGATATTCATCAATTGTGCTAAATCTAATTTGGATAATTCATAGTCATTGTTTGCTTTTGTTACACTTAAATTATCTGATGCCAAATTGGATTTTGCTTCATATAATTCGGATTCGGGATTTTTACCGTTATCAACCAATTTTTGTATACGTGTAACCTGTTCTTCAGATAATTTTACCTGCTCTTTTGCTATTTGCAATATTTCTTTATTTAGTATTACTTGTAAATAATAAGCCGTGATGTTTAAGGTGATGTTTTCTTTTGCTTGTGCCAAGTCGTAAATTGATGCTCGTAAGTTTAATTCGTCAGAACTCTTTTGATAATAAGTTTTCAATCCTGAAAATAAAGGCATTTGAACGCCTATTCCTAAAGATGTCGATGATTGCGAGTTGTCTACAATTACGGCATTTGCCGATTCGGAACGTCCGAAGTCGAAATTTTGGTTTATCTGGGCGTATGCACTTGGAAGTATGCTCATGGCTGTGGTGTTCAACTGAACTTGCTTACTTTGTTGCTCTAATAATGTTCGTTTTACGGTGTAATTGTTTTCTAACCCGTAATTAATACAGTCTTCAAGAGTCCATTGCTTGCTTTGTCCGAACAAAAGCAAGTTAAATAATGCTAACGCTAAAGCGATTATTATCTTTTTCATATCATCATTTTGTTTTTTGTTTTCCGCGTATAATGTCATCTTTTGTGACACCGCTTAAAATTTCGATATATAATCCATCAGAAATACCTATTTCTATAGGCGTTTTTGTGTATTTGGTGTCAGTGTCTGAGCCCGATTTAACGTATACGAAGAAGCTGTCGTCAGAGAAGTCTACTACGCTTTCGGGTACTGTTAGTACGCTGTCTTTGCTGGTTGTGATGATTTCGCCGTTGGCACTGTAGCCTGAACGTATGAACAAGCTGTCGGTGTTGGTTACTGCGGCTTTAATTTCAAAAGTGGTTGCACCGTTTGACACCGTACTTTTTGGCGAGATGTATTCGAGGACAGCCGGACAGTTGGTGTTCTGCATCGCTCCAATTATCAGGTTTACATTATTACCAACAGCAATCTTGCCCACATCTGTTTCATCTACCTTACCGTTGAAAATCAAATCTGTCATGTCGGCAACTGTTGCTATTGTTGTGCCGTCATTAAATGTGTTGGTCTGTATTACCGAATTACCAACTTTCACAGGAACGTCTAATATCATGCCGGAAATGGTGGATTTTATCTGAGTATTGCTGTATTGTGCAGTACTTTCAGACATGCCTTCTTTTATGATTTGAATATTCTCTTTGGCATTATTTAGTTCTTCAATAGCTTTTAAATAAGACGTATAGGTAGATTCGTAAGTCTCTTTCGATAGTACGCCGGCTTCAAATAGGCGAGAAGTGCGTTCGTATTCTTTGATCATCTGTTCCATGTTGATTTCCGCTAAATTTAAACTTGATTCGGCAGAGTTGAGCTGCGAAATGTCCGGCACAACTTTTACTTTTGCTATTATTTCGCCCTTTCTGACTTCTTCACCCGGCTTTTTGTATATCTCTGTAATTATCCCCGAAACCTGCGGTTTGATGAGTACCTCGTCTCGCGGTTCAACGCTGCCGTTTAAAATAATTTTCTTCGAAATAGTCCTTATCTCCGGATTAACAGTCTCATACTCAATAGGTTTCTCCTTCGACTTGTTCCATAAAAAGATAAAAGTAAATACAACTGCTGCTGCTATAATTACCCCTAACAATATTTTTAAAAAGTTTTTCATGTTATATGATTTTTAAATTATTAATTCTAATGTCTATTCGTCTCTTAATGCGTCTATCGCTTTAATGTTTAAGGCTCTTTTGGCAGGAATTATACCTGCTAATAAACCGGCAATTACTATTATTATCAATGCTGTAACAGATAAAGAAAATGATATTTGAGGATCTGTGAACATATTGTTGTTTGGATTTGAAACAATTACTTTATTTACAATTTCCAAGGATAATATTCCTAAAAACATTCCTAAATATCCTGAAATAAATGTAAGTAAAGTACTTTCACCGAGAATTTGTTTCATTATGGTGTTGGGCTTTGCTCCAATGGCACGCCTGATGCCGATTTCGTTGGTTCGCTCTTTGATGGAAACAAGCATGATGTTGCTGATACCTACAGCTCCTGCTAAAAGTGTCCCCATGCCAACTATCCATATAAGCAATTTTATGCCTGTAAACAGATTCTGAAATGTTTTTAAAAGCTCACTTAAATTAAAGTTCATAAGTGCTTCTTTATCGTTAGGAGAGATGTTGTTGCTCGATTTTAAGATTTCACTAACTTTATTCTCAACAGACTTAATGTCAACATCATCATAAGCAGCAATGGCTAACATGTGTATACAACTCCCTAAGTTGTATAGCTGCTGAATTGTCGAAACAGGCATTATTATCGATGAATTAATGTTGCCGCCAATGTTGATATTTTCAGAGCCTAAAGCGACACCTATTACTTGGAAATACGAGTGATTTATAGAAATGAATTTCCCGACAGGGTCTTCGCCTGTAGAAAACAGCTGACTGTATGCTTTTTTGCCAATGATACAAACTTTTCGCTTCTCGGCAATATCAATAGGGTCGATATTGCGTCCCATCAATATTTTGTATGGTTCTATTTTAATGTAATTGTTGTCAACGCCGCGAGTATTATATGATAATGTAATGTCCTTGTATGTGGTTTCCGAATTGTTGCCGTAAGTAACGCCACTGATGTTCTGTATCTCACTGATGCTCTTTTTGAGTACATTAATGTCTTCGTTTTTAATATTCCATTTTCTGTTGGCATTAAAGCCGTTGTATTCTAATGATGTTGTGTTGGTAAAGAAAAATATCGAATTTTTAGGGATGTTATCTATTCCTTGAAAAATGCCTTTTTGAAAGCCGTTGCCAACGCCGGACATTATGATAAACATGAATACGCCCCACGCAACTCCGAAGCCGGTGAGTATGCTGCGTGTCTTGTTTCGACTTATCGTCTGCCACAATTCTTTGTATTTGTCAATGTCGAAAATGTTTCTCATATAACTGTTTAATGTTTAGAAATTAATTAACTCTCTACACTTAACCCTTAACTTTCTACTCGTATCTTAGTGCTTCAATTGGTTTTATTTTTACGGCTTTGCGTGCCGGGAAATAACCTGCCAAAACGCCTGCAATTATCAATACTATTGTGGCTGCAATCACTATTTTTAAATCGACGGTGGGGTTTTTGAATACGACACCGTTTTCGCTACCGCCAACCGGCATGAACTTGTTGACGGCTTCCGTGACTGCTATACCTGTTATCATACCAATATATCCGAACACGCCTGTTATCAAAAGCGATTCGGTTATGATTAACTTGATGATAGACATCGGCTTCGCACCTATGGACTTTCTAATTCCGAACTCTTTGGTGCGTTCTCGCACCGTTATCAGCATGATATTACTAATTCCTACTATCCCGGCTATCAAAGTGCCTATGCCTATTATCCATATAAAAGTTGATATTGCCTTAAAAATTTGTTGTGTCTGTAAGTACTCTTCAAGTTGATTCCATATTCCGAGCGCTCTTTTGTCTAAAGGACTTATCTTCAGTCGTAAACTTAGACCTTCTCTTAGTCGCGTATTAAAATTTTCATTGGCTTTGGCTGTTGTCAACCCATTTAACGAGCATGTTATAGATTCAATTTCGTTAGATGAAGAGTATATCTCCATGGCGGTGCTGTATGGAACATACATAGTAGTTCGCCAACTCATTACTTCGCCGCCATAATAGCCGACTATCGTATATACTATGCCGTCCATTATAAGGTTTCTGCCAATGATATTGCCGTCAGGATACAATAAATCTGCATCTTTTTTACTTAATACTGCAACTTTGCGTTTTTCTTTAACATCGGCTTTGTTGATGAAACGTCCGGCTACTATTTTTATGTTTTCTACTTGTTCATATTCAGATATGGTAGCCTGAACATCAGTTTCTCTTTGCTTTCTGCCATTGCCAATAGTCTTATATCCTACATTGTATGATGGAATTACTTGGTCTGTTTCAGGAAAGTTGTTGGCAATAAACGAAGAATCTTCATTGTATAGCGAAACTTTTCTACCTGTCGAATAACCTTGATAGGGTATAGTGCTTTGCCATGTCCATATTGCAAGAACATTGACTTGTCTGTCTTCAAAATCAGAACTGACTCCGTTTTTTAAGCCGTTACCGGCAGCAAGTAAAATGATAAGCATGAAAATCCCCCATGCAACGGAAAACCCTGTTAAGAATGTCCTCGCTTTATTGCGTTTTAGCGATGTGGCTATTTCATCAAAGATTCCAAAGTTCATGATTGTGATTGTATTAGTCCGTCTTTTATTCTTATTATCCTTTGAGTGGCATCAGCAACCATCTGCTCATGAGTAACAATGACTATGGTGATGCCTGTGCTGTGGATGTCTTTAAACAGATTAATCATCTCCACAGATGTTTCACTATCTAAGGCTCCGGTCGGCTCATCTGCCAATATGATTTTTGGCTTGGTGATTAAAGCTCTCGCTGTAGCTATACGCTGTTTCTGCCCACCACTCAACTCGTTGGGAAAATAATTCGCCCACTCCTTAAGTCCCATCATATCAAGATATTCCATGGCTGCTATGTTCCTTTTTTTTCTTGATACATTCTGATAATAAAGAGGTAATGCTACATTCTCTAACGCCGTTTTGAAGGAAATAAGATTGAACGATTGGAATATGAAACCTATAAGCTGATTTCGCAGTTCTGCCGCCCGCGTTTCGCTTAAGTTCTTGATAAATACATCATTCAAATAATACTCGCCTTCGTCGTAGTTGTCAAGTATACCTATTATATTTAATAAAGTCGATTTTCCTGAACCGGAAGTACCCATTATCGAAACCATCTCACCTTTATCTATGTTTAAGTCTATCCCTTTGAGAACATGTAACGGAACAGCACTGTGATATGTCTTGTGTACGGCTTTTAAATTTATCATCTTAAAAAATTTTTCTTACATTAGACAATGATACCGGCTGTTAGGTTTCAAAAGCTACTCTATTTTAACAAAATTTCACAATAAATTTTGTAATGATAAATTTTTTAATATCGGCAAAAATAAATCTTGCACATTCAAAAAAAAAAAATTATTTTTGCGGACTTTTTATGAATATCTTATATGTATGAGTGTATTTGACATTATTGTATCTGTACTTACTTTGCTGGGGTCGTTATGTCTCTTCCTTTTTGGAATAAAAATGTTAAGTGATTCCCTGCAGAGGGTTGCAGGCAATAAAATGCGTTCAATCCTTTATAAGATGACCTCCAACAGGTTTAAAGGTGTTATTACCGGATTTTTAATTACTACAGTTATTCAGTCGTCATCGGCATCTACAGTCATGGTTATCAGCTTTGTTAATGCCGGATTGATGTCGCTGACAGGTGCCATCGGTGTCATAATGGGTGCAAATATAGGAACAACCGTTACTGCTTGGATTATCTCTATTCTTGGCTTTAAAGTGTCTATGTTTAAACTTTCTTTGCCGTTGATGGGTATTTGTTTACCGTTGCTGTTCTCTAAAAATGAAAAAAATAAGTCTATAGCAGAATTAGTTATTGGCTTTGGCTTATTATTTATAGGATTGCAATTTTTACAGGATAATTTACAGTCAATATTTGTTGGTGATGGCAGTCCTGATTCTGTACCTCGTGCGCTCGAATTTGTGTCTTCATACACTAATGGCGGCTTTGGCTCTATTTTGCTATTTGTCTTTATTGGCATGATTATCACCATGCTGATACAATCGTCAAGTGCTGCCATGGCTCTTACTCTAACACTTTGTTTTACCGGTTTGATGCCTTTTGAATGTGCTGCTGCTATGGTACTCGGGCAGAATATAGGGACAACAATTACAGCCAATATAGCTGCTCTTGTAGGTAATAATTCGGCTCGCCGCGCAGCTCTGGCTCACTTGCTGTTCAATGTCTTCGGCGTTATACTCGCTCTCATCTTTTTTAATCCTTCACTGCGAATTATAGACTCTTTTATGCAAACTTCCAGCGGTGTCTCTGTGCTTAACGGAAATTTGTCTGACCCTAATGTCAGAGTTGCTATTACTATTGCACTGTCTATATTCCATACCGTGTTTAATGTGGCTAATACTTTGATACTTATTTGGTTTACAGACCAAATAGCCGAACTCGTTATTTGGATGATAAAAGATAAAGATTCTGATGAGGAATTTAGATTGAAATATATATCGCAAGGTCTCGTAAATACTTCCGAATTAGCTACTATCCAAGCTAAAAAAGAAATAGTTTTTATGGCTCAAAGAGTACAGACTATGATAGAAATGTTGCCAAACTTGCTACTCGAAACTCACGAAAAAGAAATAGAAAACTTGTCTGCAAGAATGCAAAAATATGAGGAAATATCAGATAGAATGCAACTCGAAATTACTAAGTATCTTGTTAATATTCCTCAACATGGCGAAATGTCTAAGGCTGTTTCTAATCGCGTGATGGCTATGCTCAAAATTATTGATGACATCGAACGTATCGGCGATAGATGCTATCAGTTTTATAAAGTCATCGTCTTCAAAAATCAAAAACGTATTAAGTTTACAACAATTATGAACGACGACCTGTTACGCATGATAGATACTGTGGATAAAGCGTCAAATAATATGATAAATAACCTGTCAGACGATTATCACTCTATCAGTATGACTAAAGGAAACTTGATTGAACAACAGATAAATGCAATTAGAGACGAACTGAAAAATAAAAACGCTGAAATGCTGAAAAATAATTATGACGAATTTACAGTCTGCAATGTCTTTAGCGAATTATTCTCTACTTGCGAAAGGACAGGCGATATTATACAAAATGTTAACGAATCTATCGCTACCTGCAAAGATTAACTTGAAATACAACGTTACTTCAATATCTAAATATTAAACGATTAAACGTTAAATAATTTCCAGACATTGTAATTTCAAATAAGAAGTGCGAAAAATAAATGCTATATTTGCAAATATTTTTATCTGTCTATGGAAAATAAACTATATAGAAAACTTACCTCAACAGAAATTGACGAACTTGTCACAAGTAATTGTCGTTGTGAAGATTGGAACAAAATTAATGTTGTAGACGGCTTCTCCGCAAAATATATCAGAAATGCCAACTTCTCCGGAAATGTGTTCTTGGGTGTTTTTGAAAAACAATATCTTTTACAAGGTAATGTAGTTAAACATTCCGGTATAAGTAATGCCTCAATTCATAATTGCGTTATTGGTAATGATGTGTGTATTAATCAAATACGTAATTATATTGCAAATTATATAATCGAAGATGATGTTTTTATTGATAATGTGGATACTATTTTGGTTGATGGTGAAACTACTTTTGGAAACGGCACTTTGGTGTCTGTAATTTGTGAAACAGGCGGCAGAGATGTAACTATCTATGATAATTTGTCTTCTCATACAGCCTATATTATGGCAATGTACCGCGACAGAACTAATGTTATCAAAAAATTGAATGTCGAAATATCGGCTTATTGTGATACTGTGAAGTCTTCTATGGGAATAATAGAGAAGTCATCGGTAATTACCGGCTGTAGAACAATTAAAAATGTTAAAGTTGGTGCGTATTCTGTGATAGATAATGTCTTTAAGTTACTAAACGGCACTGTCAATAGTTGCGAAACCGACCCTGCTTATATGGGATTGGGCGTTATAGCCGAAAATTTTATAGTATCCACGGGGAGCATTGTCTCTGATGGCGTACTGCTGCTGAATTGCTTCGTTGGACAGGGTTGCACTCTCGGCAAACAATATTCTGCCGAAAATTCTTTGTTCTTCGCAAATTGTATGGGCTTTCACGGCGAGGCTTGCTCGGTGTTCGCAGGACCTTTTACTGTTACTCATCATAAAAGTACTCTGCTTATTGCCGGACAATTTTCGTTTATGAACGCCGGCAGCGGCTCTAATCAAAGTAACCATCTTTATAAATTAGGTCCTATACATCAGGGAATTATGGAACGCGGCTCAAAAACAGCTTCAGATTCTTATATACTCTGGCCTGCTAAAATAGGTCCTTTTACTGTTGTAATGGGACGTCATAAAAATAATTCCGATACCTCAGATTTGCCGTTTTCTTATCTAATAGAAAATAATGACGAAAGTATACTCGTCCCCGGTGTCAATTTGCGTAGTGTCGGAACTATAAGAGATGTACGCAAATGGCCTACAAGAGATAAAAGAAAAAGCTCCGTAAAACTCGACTGCGTTAATTATAACCTGCTGAGCCCGTTTACTATACATAGAATGTATAAGGCAATAGAACTGCTTACAAATTTACAGACAACCTCCGGAGCAACTTCTCAATGGTATGGCTATAATAGCACAAAAATCAAAAATTCCAGCCTCATCAAAGGTCTCGACTTCTATAATCTCGGAATAATAAAATTTCTCGGCAACTCTTTGATAAGCCGTATCGAAAATAAAAAAATAGAATCCGATGCAGACCTCAGAAATGCTCTTAAACCGGATACTGAAATAGGAGCAGGCGAATGGCTCGACATCGCCGGCTTGATAACTCCTAAATCGGAAATAATCAAAATACTTGACGACATCGAAAATGACAAACTTTACCTTGATAACCTTAATAGAAGATTTGCTCAAATTCATGAAAATTATTATTCATACGAATGGTCTTGGGCTCTCGCTAAAATAGAAGTAATGTATGAGAAAAAATATACGGATTTTTCTAAAAATGACGCTGTTGACCTGATATTGAAGTGGAAATCTGCCGTAATTAAACTTGATAACCTTTTGTATGAGGATGCTAAGAAGGAATTTAATAAGTCTTCTCACACAAGTTTCGGCGTAGATGGAAATGATGCCGACTGTGAAAAAGATTTTATGCAGGTGAGAGGTAATTTTGAAGATAACCAATTCGTTAAAGATGTAAAAGAGCATATCAATCGTAAATCTTTGTTATGCGATACAGTTTTGGCAAAATTGAAATATGTATAATTATGAAAATAGCTTTTGACGCTAAAAGGGCTTATTGTAATTCCAGTGGACTTGGAAATTATAGTCGCAATATTATTAATGCGCTATGCTCTTACTATCCTGATAATAAATATGTTCTGTATACACCTCAATTGCGGGAGTTTTATAAATCCCGACTTGTCAGCAATTCTATCGAGAAGATAGTTACGCCTTCCGGAGCATGGAAATTAGCAAAACCGATATGGCGCTCAATATCTATGGGCGATTTTATTGATAATGATGCAGCTGTGTACCACGGACTTAGTAATGAGTTGCCACTCAATATCAACAATCGTAAACTGCTGAAAATAGTAACAATACATGATGTCATATTTATGCGTTATCCTGAACTGTATTCGCTGTTTGACATAGGTGTCTATAAAGCCAAAACTCAACATGCCTGCGATAATGCCGATATTGTCGTGGCTGTGAGTAAACAGACTAAAGAAGACCTGCTAAAGTATTTTAAAGTTGATGAAAATAAAATTAAAGTGATTTATCAGCCTTGTAATGAGATATTTACAAAACCGGTCAGCAATGAACAAATAATCAAAGTTCGTAAAAAGTTTAATCTGCCTGAAAACTATATACTCTTTGTGGGTAACATTGAGGAAAGAAAGAACGTACTTCAAGTTGTAAAGGCTATCTATCAAAATAATATAGACGTGCCAATGATTATAATCGGCAAAAAAACCGACTATCTGAAAAAAATATACCGCTATATAAATAAAAACAGCGTTAAAAATATTATAGTTTTACATAATGTTGAAACAGAGGAGCTTCCGGTGTTTTATTCACTCGCAGATATATTTGTGTTCCCTTCTCTTTTTGAAGGTTTCGGTATCCCTATAATAGAATCTTTAAACTGCGGAACGCCTGTAATTACTAATAAAGATGGTTGTTTGAGAGAAGCTGCCGGCGATGGCGCTGTCTATGTTAATGTTATGGATGTTGACGAAATAGCCTCCGCTATACTGAGTATTTACTCCGATTGCGAACTGCATGATAAATTGGTGAAAGCCGGTAAAGCGTATGTGGCTAATTTTACGAGCCAAAAAGTTGCATCAGAATTGATGAGCTTATATGCAAACAATTAATTATGAGCTGTTTACATAAAATATTATTGGCTGTCGCACTTCTTGTACTGTCTTGTTCGACCATTTACGCTCAAAAAATGCCAAAGAAAATTATACGTATTTATGAGCAGGCTCGTAATGAATATAATATGAAAAATTATTCAAAGGCTCTTGATGACATTAACGCCTGTTTGGAAAAAGCTCCTGATTTTAGAGATGCCTATATCTTAAAAGGTGAAATATGTATAGAGGTTGATGAATTTTGTGAAGCTGCCAATAGCTACGAAAAAGCAATGACTATCGAAGATAAATCATACGAAATGCTTGATATGAAGATAGGTATGCTGTATTTTTCTTGTGGCAATTTTCAAAAATCAAAAGAAATAATCAGCAAATATCTAAGTAAATATCATCTTTCCAATAGTAATTTGAAATTCGCTGATTCAATATTAAAAATATGTGATTATGCAATTGATTTAATTGAACATCCTCTGGATATTCAGTTGAAAAGTGTTGGTAAACAAGTAAATACTGATGCTGATGAGTTCGTCAATACAATATCTGCTTCTGCAAATCAACTTATATTTACACGTCGTATTGAGAAAATTGTGTCATTTAACGATATGTCGTTTAATGAAGTCTCCGAAACTGCTTATATGGCAAACGAGTTGTTTACTGCTGACAGTTTGATGTGGGATAGCATTATAGAAGTTGATAAGTTGCTTAAAGGTGTTGGTGCTGCTATCAACATTTCGCCTGATGGAAAATATATGTTTTTTGCTTTGTGTAATGATGAAAACGGCTTCGGAAGTTGTGACTTGTATCGTTCAAGAAATATAAACGGACAATGGCAAAAGCCGGAAAATTTGGGTGACGTGGTTAATACAAAGTATTGGGAATCACAACCTTGTATGTCGTCAGATAATAAAACGTTGTTTTTTGTCAGCAATCGTCCGGGAGGGTACGGAAAGTCCGATATATGGTATACAAGAATAGATGAAGACGGCAAGTTTTCGATGCCGCAAAATGCCGGCGCAAAAATTAATACCGCCGGTGAAGAAACTACGCCTTTTATCCACTTCGATGCTTATACTTTGTACTTCGCTTCAAATGGTCACCCCGGACTTGGTGGCTTCGACTTGTTTAAAGTGGATATGAGAAATTATGTCAATGACGAAGTTACTAACCTTGGCTATCCTGTTAATAATGCCGGTGACCAACAGTGTTTTGTCATTACTCCCGATGCTAAAACAGCGTATATATCTTCTTCAACAGGTAGCAAAACAAATAATTTTGACATATTCTCATTTGAAGTACCCGAAGCAATACGCCCGATTTCTACAAATTGCATCTATGGTAAGGTAATAGATGCTTATACTCGTCAACCGTTACAGGCTGTCGTGAATTTGCTGTCGAAAGATGTCGATACTTTGTTGCTGATTTCTGCTGCTGCCGATACTGACGGCAAATTCGTTTTGTGCTTAAAGGAAAATATCGACTTCGGAATTACAGCTTATTGTAAAGGTTATCTGCCATATTCTGAGATAAATGTGTCTTTTACAGATGATGAAAAAATTAAGAATATTGAGCTGTTTCCAATAGAAATTGGCAAGGATTTTGTTGCTAAAAATATCGTCTTTGCTTATAATAGTTACGAACTTGTGGAGTCTTCATATTACGAACTTGATGTTTTAGCGTTGATGATGGCGCAAAATCCACAAATGTGTTTTGAAATACGAGGACATACTGATAATATTGGCACACAACAATATAATAAAGAGTTGTCTTTGAAACGCGCTGAAGTCGTTTATAATTATTTGATAAGCAAAAGTATTAGCGATAAAAGGTTGAAATATGTAGGTTGTGGCTACGATTTTCCAATAGATACTAACGATACGGAAGAGGGTAGAGCTGTAAACAGACGAACAGAATTTAGAATTATAAAATAGTGAAGGTGATTAAATATATTTTTTATTTTTTGTTGTTGGGAACTTTGATGTTCGCTTCATGTTCTTCAACTAAGCCTTTTATTGTTGATTATGAGTGTAATTATGCTACACCGGTTGTCTCTAATGGCAAAATGTTGGTGCATAAAGGCTTTACAGTGTCGTATTTGCCAAAATATAAAATACCGGAGTGGGTTTCATATAGATTGATAGCAGAAGAAGTAGTGCTGGAAATTCCGCGTTGTGATGGTTTTTATGTAGACCCTGATTTTACGAATTGTGCTGTAAATGAAGATTATACAGGAAGTGGTTACGATAGAGGACATTTTTTCCCTGCCGCTGATGCGTGGACACCGGAAATTATGACAGAGTCTTTTTATTATACAAATGTAGCTCCGCAAAAACCTTCTTTTAATCGTGGTATATGGGCTTCACTCGAAGAACAAGTTAGAGAATGGGCTGTGGAATTGGATACTGTTTATGTGGTAACAGGCTCATATACATCAAATTATTCGTCTGCCAAAACAATAGGAAACGGCATAATAGTACCAACTCACTTTTACAAGGTTGTTGTAGTATGTAAACATGATTGCAAAAGCGGAATAGCATTTTTGCTAAGTAATACCACATACGATACAGAAGATTTTTGGAATTATGCTGTCACTATAGATGAGTTGGAAACTATAACAGGTGTAAATTTTTGCGAATTTTTACCTGATAATATAGAAAGTGAAATTGAGAAGACAGATGCCGAAGGATGGTTGAACTAAATATACATATTTTTACCGTTGATACAGAAAACAGCCGGTTTTTTATTAATGTCGGGTAACGGTGCCATGCTCCATAGATATACTTCTTTTGAAATAATCAACTCATCGTCACAATGTAAATTACATGCGATAGAAATCAGAGTGTCAGGCTTGCAAGTTGATATAAGAGTTTTTAACAGTTGTATATTACGATAAGGTGCTTCTATAAATATCTGAGTTTGTCCACTATCTAAAGATATTTTTTCCAACTGTTTTATTTTATTTTCTTTTGCAGGCGATTTGATTGGCAGATATCCGTTAAAAGCGAACGATTGTCCACACATTCCTGAAGAAATGAGAGCAGATAATATAGATGATGGTCCGATTAATGGTATAATGCGGATACCTTTGGAATGAGCGGCGTTGACAATAATAGCTCCGGGGTCAGCAATACACGGTAAGCCTGCTTCGCTTAACAAACCAATGTCAAAACCGTTGTCTGCGGCATCAAGATAGTTGGAAATTTCGTTTTTTCGGGTATGTTCGTTGAGCTGAAAGAAAGTCACTCCTTCAAAACTTTTTTCGTAGCCTATACTTCTAAGAGTGCGATAAGCAGTTTTGATTTCTTCGACAATAAAAACAGATATATTATTGACGACATCTTTATTATAAGCAGGTATACAACGATCAAAAGAGGTATTTCCTACAAGCGAAGGTATCAGATAAAGTTTTCCTTTGTCCATTTTAAAACTATATCTTTAATTTTTTGTCTATTTTTTCGACTTGGCTTTTAAATAATTTGTCGGTTTCTATTAGGTTGTTTACGGCTTTGCAAGCGTGTAACACGGTTGCATGGTCTTTGTTGCCGCAAGCTTGTCCGATAGTTGCTAAAGAAAGTTTTGTGTATTTTTTAGCAAGATACATAACGAGTTGCCTTGATTGTACGATTTCTCTTCGTCTTGAGTTGGAGTTGATGATGTCCGGTGTAAGTCCGAAGTTGTCACAAACTACTTTTTGTATGTATTCTATTGTAATTTCACGTGTTGTCACTTTAACATATTTGTCAATCATTTGTTTAGCTAAGGCAAGGGTTATATCTTTTTTATTTAATGAAGCCTGAGCTATTATAGATATTAAAGCACCTTCCAATTCACGAATGTTTGAATTAATGCTATATGCCATGTAATCAATAACTTCTTCCGGAAATTCTATACCGTCATTATATATTCGCTTTTTCAAAATAGCCACTTTGGTTTCATAGTCGGGAACTTGCAGATCGGCAGATAAACCCCATTTGAAACGCGACAATAAACGTTGCTCAAAACCGGTGAGGTCTACAGGCGGCTTGTCGGAAGTGATGACAAGCTGTTTTCCGTTTTGATGCAGATGATTGAATATATGGAAGAAAATGTCTTGTGTCTTCTCTTTACCTGCAATAGTTTGAATATCATCAACTAACAACACATCAATCATTTGATAGAAATGCTGAAAATCGTTTGTACTTCCTGATTTTACGGAGTCTACAAATTGTTGGACAAATTGTTCGGCTGTAACATAGAGAACTGTTTTTTCAGGGAACTGACTTTTTACTCTTAGACCGATTGCGTGCATCAGATGAGTTTTTCCTAAGCCTACATTGCTGTAGATAAATAAAGGATTAAAAGCTGTTTTTCCAGGTTGATTAGCAACAGCATAGCCGGCTGAACGTGCTAAACGATTGCAAGAGCCTTCAATGAAATTTTCAAAAGAATAACTTTCTACTAATTGAGAATTTATTTTTATTTTCTTCAACCCCGGGATTATGAAAGGGTTGGGCATGTCTTCGCTCTGTCCGCGATTTATATCAATTGGCATATATATAGATGGATTGATGACTTCTTTTTTGTTTGATGGCGGTAAATTGATAGACTTTGCCTCCGGTGACCCGCTGTCTACTATTATATTATACTCTAATCGACCTTCACTGCCAAGTTCCCATTTTATGGCTTTCCTTAAAATGTCTATGTAATGCTCTTCGAGCCATTCATAATAAAAACTGCTTGGAACTTGTATAGTCAATATGTTGTTTTCTAATTTTATAGGTTTAATCGGTGTGAACCATGTCTCATAATTCGCAGCACTTACGTTATCTCTTATAACTGACAGGCAATTGCCCCATACTGTCGAATAGTCTTTCTTCATAATAAAAACCCTTTTATATCGTTATTACTTTAATTTTCAATTAAATAGAAAATGCCAATTTTTGACCGTTTTCACGTTGCAAATATCTTAATAAAAAGTTTAAAAAAAACACTCTTCCGCTATTGCAAAATAAAAATTATTGTCGTATATAAGAGGGTCGGAATAAAATCTATAAATCAATAGAAACTTACACTTTTAGAAAATATTATTCAAATTCAGTCTTAATATAAACTAAGAAGTCGCTGTTTTTCAGTGTTCTAACCTGTTGATATTTTGTTACTAATTTTTGGCATGACAACTTTGTCCCGCTCTTGTCATTGATAATTAATAATATGGAAACTATTTTACTTCTACTATTTTAGTTCCATATATGGTTTCTATTTTTTTTATTGTTAATAAAGTCTTCGACTTTCTGCATTTTATAGTAGAAATAATGTTATTATCTATATACTCTTGCTGCGTTATTTCCAAATTATCATCTTTTATGATTTTCATGATGTGGTTCATGATTTCATAACTATATTCAAAAGATATTAAATCAAAGATAGTTTTTTCCACGATTTCATTATTGCCAATAGCTTCTTTAGTTGCTGTTTTATAGGCGTTGATTAATCCGGGGATACCTAATTTTGTGCCGCCGAAATATCTTACAACTATTATCAAGGTGTTGGTCAGTTCGTTTGACAATATTTGTCCATATATTGGCTTTGCTGCACTTCCTGACGGCTCACCGTCATCGTTGGTTCTCCATTTTTCATTTTTTTCCCAGCCTAATCTGTAAGCATAGCAATGATGTCGTGCATCAAAATATTTTTTTTTGATGTCGGACACATAAGATTTGATATTCTCCTCAGTTTCAACAGGATAAGCGATAGCAATAAATTTACTGCCTTTATCTTTATAATATCCTTCGGATATTTTGCTTAAGGTTCTGTATGTGTCAATAATATCCATTTGAATTACAAGGAAAACATTTTATATTCTTTTTTCAGTGCTTTTTTGTACCATTTTTCAGGAATTATCTTCCAATTTTCATTTTTATCGATTTCTACAGGGCTGTTATTTTTTAACCATTGAGCTATATAAAATTTCATATCTTGTTGAGATACGAAAGTAATTCGTTGAAACAGTTCTTTTTCGGGTATTCCGGCACCTAATGTAAGATGTCCGCCGCCGCCTGTTCCTCTATATGAGTTTATAGCAACTTTGTAAATCTTTTCATAATCAAAAGGTTCCCCGTTTGACATCGACTTTATATTTATTCTTTCGCCTTTGTCTTTACTTACATCTACTGTGTAGATGATGCCGGCTGCCGATTCATAATTATAAGCCGGAGTATATGTGTCGGGAAATGTTTGTGAAGTGATATTTCCGACAGAGTCTGTTTTGTATCGTAATAAATAGTCATCTTCATCTTTCATTTTGTTAAACCATTGCCAATATGAGAACTCCAACATGTCTTTTATTTCTTTTCCGCTCATTTCAATGGCATACAACGAATTATCATATTTATATAATTTGAATAAATCTTTGCGGTATTGCATGCCTTTGTGGATATTACTGTTCATTGATAAAGGTGCTGCAAATGAAATTTCGGCATCGGTTACTTCTAACTGTACTTTATGTATAAGGTTGGTCAACGGGTCGGCTTTAAATATACCTTCAATTGCTGATATGGATTTTGATATTATGCCTATCGGCTCATTGAAAAAATCTTTGATAATTTTTATTTCATGTTCAAAATTGTGAATAAAAGAGTAGTCGGCAGGTAATGATGCTGTTGTATATATGTGCGTTTTGATGTCGTTACCATAAGGAGTGAAGTTTACCTCTATGCTGCAAAAGTCGCGTGCTCGTGCTGTTGGTGCAATAATAGTTACTTCTTTTCCCCATTTATTGGTGATTGTGAAGTTGTGTCCTATATGGTCGTGTCCTGCTATGATTATGTCAAAACCTTCGACTTGTTTGGCTGTCAATAAAGCGGCATTTTCGTTTTTATATGTTGTATCGGTCTGATTATTAAATGTATAATCTGTTCCTGCATGACATAATCCTATCACTAAATCCGGCTTTTCTTTTTCAAGGATTATAGGCATCCAATATTTTGCGGATTTTATCATATCTTCGAACTCTAAGTCGTATATTAATTTGTCGGGCAGCCAGTTAGGTATTCCGGGAGTAGTTAGGGCGATTACGGCTATGGTTTTTCCGGCACGTTTATATATTGTATACGCCGGCAATAATGTCTGTCCTGTTTTTTCATCAATAACGTTGGCTGCCATACATGGAAAATTTAATGCTTTCACAAATTTCTCGAAGACATCTCTGCCGGCTTCAAAATCGTGGTTGCCGGCACAAGAACCGTCATATTGCATATAATTCATGATTTTTGCTCCTATGTGTACGGCAGAAGTGTCTATGTAATTATAGTAATATACAGCAGGGTCGCCTTGTAAATAATCGCCGTTGTCTAATAACAATATTTCTCTGTCCGACTGATGCCGCTGCATCTTTACATAAGTATTTATTTGTGACATAGACGGCAGATGGTCTTTGCCCGAAACAAAATCTACAGGAAATAACGCCCCATGTATATCACTTGTAGCTATTATCTCTAATTTTTTGTTTTGTGCCATCATCATTATCGAACTCATTATAATTATCATTGAAGTTATTATTCTTATTTTCACGATTTTATATCTTTATTGTCAATAGCAGAATCGCAAGAATGGCTGTAATGATACCTATAAGATTCGTTTTAGATATTTTTTCCTTGAAAATGAAATAACCTATTAAAACAGAAAGTATTACAACACAAATACTATAAACAGGTATAAATACCGATACTTGAATTTGCCCTAATCCTATTAATAATGACTTGAAATTAAGGTAATTAAATATTCCGAGTGTTATTCCTGTTATTACGGATTTTAAGGTGATTTTATATTCTTTATTAATGAACATAAAGATTAATCCGATTACACCGGAAAATAAAAAGCAGGAGCATATAAATTCCGAGTAGTCGTTATTATTTATAAGGTATGCTTGAGCTAATTTTATTATGGTGTCGTTGATGCCTATAATGAAAAATATGAGTATAGGCAGCCATGTTAGCAGTTTGCTGCGTTTATCAGTTGTTTTATCAATTTTTTTGTCAGGTAAATTAATTAATACTAATGATATTAAAGCTAATAACAATCCTATTATCATTGGATTGTTCAGAGTATCATTAAATAAAAAAATACCGAAAAGGATAGGGATGACTGCTGATATTCTACTGCTGATGGCAGTAATAGAGATGCCGCATTTGGTTGTACAGATGCCGAAAACAATAAATCCGCATATAAAGAAGAAGCCGTATAATATAGACCAGCCGAACCAATTACTTTGAATAATATAATTAATTGTACTGCCTTCAGAAGAGAAGATAAAACCAAGAATTGCTGAAGTTAAATAGCTGAAAGTTATAGATTGTAATGTGCTGACATTTTTTTTAGCTGCAATTTTAAATGTCAATAATATTGCAGTTGAAGTAAGTATTGCGATAATTAAAGAAATCATGATAAAAAAATTTTTCAAAGGTAACGTTTTTTTTATAATTTAGCCCCGCCATGTTTTGTATTAAGAATTTTTTTGATGCTCAAGTCGAAGTGCTTGTGAAACAGTATGATAGGAGGGAAGCGGCGACTATTGCCGAACTTTTGTTTGAACATGTTTTTCATAAGCCGATACATTTATTGCTACTTAATAAGGATAATTTTGAAGATAAAAACAGCATTTGTGTTGTTGAAAGTGCAATAAATCGCTTGCTTAACAATGAGCCGGTGCAGTATATACTTGGTGAGGCTTTTTTTTACGATAGAAAGTTTGTTGTTACTTCTGACGTTTTAATTCCGCGAGGCGAGACAGAAGAACTTGTCAAGTTGCTCTTAGATGATGATTTTTCACGCCGGAATTTGTCCGTAATTGATATATGTACCGGAAGTGGATGTATTCCGGTTACTTTGAAATTGGAACGTGATAATTTATATGTTTCCGGTTTTGATATTTCTGAAGCTGCCGTGAAGGTGGCTAAAGCTAATGCTGCAAATCTTCACGCAGATGTAAATTTTTATGTTGATGATATTTTTGAAATTAAAATTGCAGATAAATATGATGTGATTATATCCAATCCTCCTTATGTGACAGAAAGTGACAAGAAGTTGATGAGAGCAAATGTTGTTGATTATGAGCCTTCGCTTGCACTTTTTGTTCACGATGATAATCCGCTGATTTATTATCGGGCTTTGTTGAATGTTTCTTGCAATATGCTTAATGTCGGCGGCAGAGTATATATGGAAATAAATGAAAATTATGGTGCTGAAGTTGTAAATTTGTTTCAGACTTGCTTTAAGTATGTAAATATTTTTCAAGACATAAATGGGAAAGACCGTTTTGTGGTTGCAGCAGATATGCTTAATATTTAGTCGTTAAAAAATTTATTTTTGCACTTGTAACTTACATTTTTGGATGTTGAATTCAGGGATTTAAACTGTTAAAAAAGTATTTTATCCCAAATTATACCTAAATGTGAAATGCTGATTATTGAAATTCGCCCCTAAATAACGAAATTCACCCCTTTTTTACTTGTTTTTTTGTTTCTTTAAGGGTTTGGCAGCCCTTTTTTCATTACTTATGAAAAAAAAGCAGTCTCTTTGCAGCGTGTTTTTGTGCAACGAAATTGCGGCAAAATTTTAGTTGCAAATAATGTTGTCTAAAAACATTTTTAAATAAATTGTGAATTAACTAAAGAAAATATGAAGATTATTGGCACAGGTAAAGCATTACCGGCATTAAGAGTTTCCAATGATATGTTGGCTGAATTTTTAGACACAAGTGATGAATGGATAAGGACACGCACCGGTATAAAAGAGAGAAGGTTGCTTTCGGATGAAGACCTTTTTGATTTATCGCGTATAGCAGCGAATGAGGCTTTGATTGATGCCGGCATTAGTGCAAGTGACATAGATTATATGATTTGTTCTAATGTGGCTAATAATTATGTAACGCCTTCTCTTAGCTGTATTTTGCAGGGCTTGATTCATGCTGAATGTCCGTGTATAGATATTAATGGAGCTTGCTCCGGTTTTATATATGCACTTGACATTGCAGAATCTTTTTTGAAAACTAAAGATGATATTAATAATATTTTGATTGTTTGTGCCGAAGAGCCGTCTCGTTTTACTAATTGGAATGAGCGAGACACGAGCGTACTTTTTGGTGATGGTGCCGGTGCGGTAGTGCTTACAAAAGGAGATGACCTGCTGGCAATGCAACTTTCATCTCAAAGTAAAGTAGAGCCTCTTTATTATCAAAGAAATTTAGAGAAGACACCTTATAATAAAAAACCTGAAGGCAATGCACCTTTGGTGATGCACGGTAAAGATGTGTATAAACTTGCTGTTTCATCATCTGTATTAGATATTAACAGTATATTTAAAAGTGCAAATATTTCGGCTGACGATGTAGATTATTTTTTGTTGCACCAAGCGAATATCAGGATTATAGATGCAATTCGTCAGCAGTTGGAGCAGCCGGAGGTAAAGTTTCCTCACAATATAGAGAATTATGGAAACACTTCGTCTGCAAGCATTCCTATTTTGTTGGACGAACTTCATAAGTCGGGTAAGATAGAAGAAGGTGATGTTTTGCTGCTTAGCGCTTTTGGTGCCGGTTTTACTACAGGAGCCTGTGCTTTAAGATGGTCGTTGAGCTGATTTTTGTTTAATAGTAAATTAATTTTGAATTATGAATAGAATTTGTGAATTGTTAGGTATTAAATATCCCATTTTTCAGGGAGGAATGGCATGGGTATCGGAGGCTAATCTTGCCGCAGCTGTTTCAAATGCGGGTGGACTTGGTATCATTTCTGCCATGAATGCGAATGCAGATATAGTGAGAGCTGAAATCAGAAAGTGTAAGACAAAAACAGATAAAATATTTGCAGTTAATATAATGTTGGCAAGTCCTTTTGCTGATGATGTAGCTCAAGTTGTTGTGGAAGAAGGTGTCCGTGTTGTTACTACGGGTGCCGGCATGCCTTCTAAATACATGGAAGCATGGCTTGACGCAGGCATAAAAGTCATACCTGTTGTAGCTTCTGTCGCTTTTGCGGTGAGGATGGAAAAACTTGGAGCTTGTGCTGTTGTTGCTGAAGGCGGTGAATCCGGTGGACATATTGGCGAAATGAATACAATGGCGTTAGTGCCTCAGGTTTGTGATGCTGTTAACGTACCTGTTATAGCTGCAGGTGGTATTGCTGACGGTCGCGGCTTTGCGGCGGCTCTTATGCTTGGTGCAGAAGGCATACAGTGCGGAACACGCTTCCTCGTAGCTGAAGAATGTGTGATACACGATAATTATAAAAATAAAATTATAGCAGCCCACGATGTCGATACTATTGTGACAGGTAAAAAATTGGGACACCCTGTGAGAGCTTTGAAAAATCCGTTTACTCGTCAATTTGCAGCATTAGAAAAAGATGCTACTGTAACAGAACAACAAATCAATGAATATGGAACAGGGGCATTGAGAAAAGCCGCAGTCGAAGGCGACATAAACGGCGGCTGCTTTATGGCAGGGCAATCTGCAGGATTGGTTAACAAAATACAATCAGCTCAAGAGATAATCGATGATTTGATGAACAGTTGCGCTGCACGTATTCGTGAAGTCAGCACATCAAATATTATATAATATATATAAGGTATGAATAGAGTTGTAGTTACCGGCATGGGAGCCATAACACCCATAGGCAATAATATCGAAACTTTTTGGAATAACCTCGTTACCGGACATTGCGGTATAGATTTTATAAAATCTATACCTTCAGATGGCTTTCCGGTGAAGATAGCTGCCGAAATTAAGGATTTTAAACCCGAAGAGTTCGGTATCGATTTCGGCACTGTTCGCAGAACGGATTTGTTTACTCAATATGCTTTGGCGGCTGCTTATCAAGCTATGCAAAGTTGTGGCGACTTAGGAGTCGCTCCGGAGCGGCTTGGTGTTTACATAGGCTCCGGTGTCGGCGGCATCAAAACATTAACTAAAGAGATAACTAAATTAAATGCTGATGGCATTCAATGGGTGTCTCCGTTGTTTGTTCCAATGATGATAGTGAACATTGCAGCAGGCAATGTAGCTATAAAATATAATGCACAAGGACCCTGTCTGCCTATAGTCACGGCTTGTGCAACCTCAACTAACTCAATAGGAGAGGCTTATCGTGCAATAAAACACGGTTATGCAGATGCAATTATAGCCGGTGGTGCGGAAGCGGGCTTGGAGCCTATTACTGTCGGCGGCTTTGCCAACTGTAAAGCACTGTCGCGCAGTGAAGACCCTAAAACAGCATCTCTGCCTTTCGACATAAGACGTCAGGGCTTCGTCATTGGCGAAGGTGCCGGAATTGTCGTCCTCGAAGAGTATAATCATGCTAAACGACGTAACGCTAATATATTGGCGGAGGTCTGCGGCTACGGAAATACTTGTGACGCTTATCATGTTACAGCTCCTAAACCTGACGGTTCTTCGGCTGCCCGCTCTATTACAATGGCTCTCGATGAAGCCGGCTTCAATAGCAACAACGACTTGCTGTATGTAAACGCCCATGGCACAGGGACACCATTAAATGATAAGTCTGAAACAGCTGCTATCAAACTTGCTTTAGGAGATACAGTAGCTCATAAAACTTTGGTGTCCTCCAATAAATCTATGATAGGACACATGCTTGGTGCCGCCGGTGCAGTGGAGTTGATAGCAACAGTATTGTCTGTTAATAAAGGAATAATTCCACCAACAATAGGTCTCGATGAACCTGACCCTTGTTGCGATTTAGATTATGTTCCAAATAAAGCCCGTGAATTTGCTGCCTCTATAGCAATATCAAATTCGTTAGGTTTCGGCGGACATAATGCAACAGTCGCAGTGAGGAAAATTGTTTAACGTTTAATGTGTTAGTGACATTAGTGATTTTAAATTAGTAAATAAACAGATAGTGGATAATGATTGTGTGTTGGTTTAAATAATAAATTAATCTACCGTATTCAGCAAATATGTACACAGTCATTATCCAGTATCTTAAATTATAAAAGCCAATGAATAGAGAAGAAATTAAAAAATATATTCCGCATAGAGAGCCTATGTTATTAGTTGACAACATAGATATTGATGAAAACAAGATAGCTCATGCAACATATAAAGTTACCGGTGAAGAATTTTTTTTAAAAGGTCATTTTCCCGGTAATCCTGTTGTGCCGGGTGTCATTTTATGTGAAATAATGGCACAATCTTGTTGTCTTTTGATAGGTGATGAGCTGTTTGGAAGAACACCGCTGTATGCCGGAATAGATAAAGTGAAATTTAAAAGGAAGGTTGTTCCCGGAGATTTGATAGAAGTTACGGCTCAAATAGTGAATAGACGTGCCCTGGTGTTTTTTGTGGAAGCTGAAGCTCGCGTGGAAAATGACCTTTGCGTGAAAGGCAGTCTGTCTTTTATATTGATAGATAACGATAAGTTAGATTTATAATCTTATGATTTTGTAATATTTTGGAGTGTAAGTTTCATCTTGCATGCCGCCTTGTGCAAATATAAAATCTTTTAATACTATATCAGGTTCTACAACGTCTTCAATATAATATGGCGTATACATGGCATTGCACACTATTACTTTTTTTGCCTTAACTGCCTTAAAATTACGATAATAGTCGTTTAAATTGTTGAAATAATCAGTAGTAATTTCAGCGGTATATTGTGTTACGTAGCGCATATACTCTGTTTTAGCACCCACTGTTATTGCTGTTTCCGGCGATACAGCAAAACTTCCTACATGATTGTCATCTTTCCATACATAATCGAAACCGGCATCTTGATAAAATTTAGCCATATAGCTTTTCCCGCCTGAAGTGTACCAATAACCGTTATATTCTATAAGGTCGGCTATTTGTGGTTTCACCGTTTCATTTTTATATTTTGAAGCATACAGATTATATTCTTCGACTATCGTATTATACAGGACATTAGCGGTGCTATCTTCACAAAAAAGGAATCCGAAGAACTTTATCCACTCCATGCGTCCTAAAGGATGTGTTTCCAAATATTCCAACACAGGAAGTACCGTCAACTTTGAGGACTTAATGGTAGCATAATCATCGCTATTGAATTCATTCATAAAAACATACTTAGGACGTAATGCTAACAGAACTTCTATACGTGTACCGCCGCCTAAAGTTACTTCTTTTATTGCACTTTTGTTTAATTTTTTGAAAACAGATGAATAGATGAAGTAACTGCTGTCGGGGATGCCAACTACATCTTCAATATGACCGATTTTATCTAAAAATGCAAGATGAGTGGTCGAAAAACAGGCGGATTTTCCGGAAGTGGACATGGAATCAACAGGTATGTAAGTGTCGGAAACCACTTGTGTGGTGTCGGAAGGATTTCTGATGATTATGTGATAATTGTCGTCATCTTTTGTGACGAGAAAACCTTTCGCATAAATAGGTCGTAATACAACTTGTTCGTCATTATAGGTGTTACGAGTGTCACACGCGGTGATAATGAGCAATAAACATAAAAAAACAAATGAATTATTGAATTTCATAATAGACAAAATAAACTTTTTAAATTGATTTAGTATTCTACTTTTATCAAACACAGACCTTTTGCCGGCACTGAAGCTCCTGCGTTATTACGGCTTTTACTTTCTATAACAGCTTCAAAGTCATCTAAAGAAATTTTTTCTGTGCCGATATCTAACATTGTTCCGCAAATTGCTCGTACCATATTTCTTAGAAATCTGTCGGCACTGATTGTAAAGTCAACGATATGCTCATGTCTTTCCCATTTTGCATACGATATAACGCAGTTATTTGTAGCAACTTGTGTACCTGTTTTGGAAAAGCATGAAAAGTCCACATATTCTCTTAGAATTTCAGAGGCTTCATTCATGAGTTCCAAGTTTAGCTTATATGGAAAATGATATGCAAAATCGAACAAAAAAGGGTCTTTTTCAGTGATGATAGTATATCTATAAGTTCTTTCCTTAGCCGAAAATCTTGCGTGAAACTCCTGATTATCAGGGATAAAAGCTTTTATTATTTTGATGTCCGGCGGTAAAAAGCCGTTCAATTTATATTTTAGCTGTTCCAAAGAATATGGCAAGTCGTTGTTTAAGTCAAAATGAAGATAAAAGTCGGAGGCATGAACGCCGGTGTCGGTTCTGCCGCAGCCTACAACTTCTATTTTATTTTTCAAGATAAGAGAAAGTCCTTTTTCTATGATTTCCTGCACGCTAATGGCGTTAGGCTGAATTTGCCAGCCGTGATAATTACTGCCGTTATATTGAAGATTCAAAAAAATGCGCATGCTAAAATAAAGCCTTAAAGAACTCGTAAGTTATCCAGCCGGAAGTCATCAACTTAAGTCCGGTTCCGCACACAAAACCTATCAAAGAGCCGATGCCTGATTTAAAAGCCACTTTAGAATCTTTACCATAAAGCAGTTCGCCGATTACAGCACCGGCAAACGGACCGATAATTATTCCGTAAGGAGCAAAGAAAAAGCCTATTATCAAGCCTATTGTTGCGCCCCACGTACCCCATTTGGTGCCGCCTAATTTTTTTGTGCCAAATATCGGAATGACATTATCTATAATAGTTACAACTACAACAATGACAGCCAATAACCACATATATTTAGAAGTAAACGGGTGTTTGCTTGAAAGTTGAAGCAACAACAAGCCGATAAAAGAAATGGGAGGTCCTGGCAATATAGGTAATATACAACCGCATAAACCTATCAAAATTAAAACTCCTCCAAATATATAAAGAAAAATATCCATAGTAAAATAATTAAAATGCAAACGACAGAGCTATACCTAAATTTTCTAAAAATTGTAATTTAGGTATTTCTTTAATTTTAACCTGCACTCCATCAACTTCTTCATAAACAGCAAATTTTATATTGTCATCATAGATGATACGCCAATATATATTTGTAGTAAAATGTTTTGTAATCAAAAAGGAGCATTTTGATTCCCAGTCGACATCAAAATTCCAACGATTTGTAATATCTTCATCAAGATAATTGTTGTGCAGTTCAAATTTTGAGGTAATGACAATTTTTTCTTTTATGGTATGATTGTATTTGAGTACAAAGTTAAAGCCTAATTCAGAGCGTAGCTGATTGCCCTGAGTTAAAATAGTCACTCCATCTTCGGCATAAACAGCCGGCGTTACGCCATAAGCACCGGCATTAGCAAGTTTTTCATCTGCAACGAATGTAAATTTGCCTGAAATCGGAGATAAAAAAACAGACAATTGTTTTATAGGGACAACGTCAACACCAAAAGACAAGGTGAGATAACCCGGTGCGAAAAATCGTGAGACTATCACAGAATCATTAGGATAAGTATAACCGTTAGAAAATTGAGTCTTGAAATCGAGTAGGAGAGAGTAAGATAACTTTTTCCATACTTTGTAGTTAAGCTGTGAATAAAAGTTCAGCTTGTCTTCCGTCTTTCTTTGCGGTGCAGCGATTTCTTTAGACAGAAACATATAGCCGTAGCCTACATTCATGGTATTATTGAATGTTATAATGTTGCGTTCATATTTCAAGTTGGCATCTAATCCGGCAACTCCGGAAACAGAACTGTTGCCACCCGCAGCCCAATTCGAGTATGCGTATTGACTTAATGTTAAAGATGTTTTAACTTTATGAGACCAATAACATGTGTCCTTTTTCAAACTATCGCTGACAATTGTATTGGAAGAATCAGGAAAGTTACAGCATAAATCTATTGCCTTTGCCGTCAAGGGCAAAGTAAGGCAACATAACAAGATCAATGCTGAAATAATTCCTGAAAACTTCATAAATGTTATTTTAGATAAGTGTCAAGCCATGATTTAAACTCACGTTGCCATAACACGGCATTTTGTGGTAACACCACAAAATGGGTTTCATTATTGAAGAATAACAACTTTGATGGTACGCCGAGCAGCTGTGCGCAATTGAAAGCTTCAAGACTCTGAGTATACGGAATTCTGTAATCATGTTCGCCAACAATAATTAAGATAGGCGTATTCCAATTTTGTACATACAGATGTGGTGAATATTTATAGCTTTTCGGCTCCGGTTTTTGCCAATAAGGACCTTCATAATCATGATTTGTGAAGAATACTTCTTCAGTTGAGCCGTACATGCTGTAAAAGTCGAAGATGCCGCAATGTGCGATAAAGGCTTTAAATCTGTTTTCATGATGACCTGCCAACCAATATACGGAGTATCCGCCGTAGCTTGCTCCGACAGCCCCCATTCTGTCAGCATCTATAAAAGGTTCCTTGGAAATTACGTCAACAGCTTGCAAATAATCTTGCTGGTTAAGTCCGCCGTAGTCGCCGCTAATCTGGTCTGTCCATTCCTGACCGAAAGTAGTGACGCCGCGTCTGTTAGGCGCAATTACAACATAGCCGTTGGCAGCCATCATCTGGAAGTTCCAGCGGTACGACCAAAATTGGCTCAACGCCGACTGTGGACCGCCCTCACAATATAAAATCGCAGGATACTTCTGCGAAGCATCAAAGAACGGCGGATATATAACCCATACCAACATGTCTTTGCCGTCAACAGTTTTAATCCATCTCTCTTCGACATTGCCCATCTCTATAGATGAAAGCAATTCGTCATTTACGTGCGATAAAACAGTTTCTGCCCCGCTTGTAATATTGACTTTATAAATAGCAGTAGGCATCGACATAGACTGCTTTGCTCCTATAATAAAACCATCGCCAAGTACATATTCTACATAATCATGTTGTCCTTTAGTGATTTGGGTGATGTCTTTGGTCTTTGGATTGATGTAATATATCTGTTTGGTTGCATTATGTCCGCTGAGGAAATATAATCTGTCTTCTTTAGCATTCCATTGATAATTATTACAACTTTGGTCAAAGTTTTCTGTAAGACAGCTAACTTTCTCATTTCCAAAATCATAGAGCATGATTCTTTCTTTGTCGGCTTCAAATCCGGGTGTTTCCATGCTTTTCCACGTCAAATATCTGCCGGAAGGCGAAAAAACAGGGTCGTGGTCGTAGCCTAAGTTAAATTCGCTTATGTTTGTTGTTTTGCCACTTGCCACATCATAAATATAAATATCAGAATTAGTGCTAACGGCATATTCGCGTCCTACTAATTTTTTGCATGTATAAGCCAATTTAGTTCCATCGGGAGACCAATCTATTTGCTCTATGCCACCCCACGGGTTCATAGGAGTGTCGTACCTCATGCCGGCTAAAACATCAACGCCGACAGCTATTTTGTCGTTAATAAGTGTGGTGACAAATGGGTGACTGTAAGCATAATCATGCCATGTATCCCAATGACGATACATTAAATCTTCGATAATTCGGACGTTTGTCATTTGTAAATCAGGATAAACATCGGTAGGTGACTTGTCTAATTTAACATCTTGAGTATAAACAAGATGAATACCGTCAGGAGCGAACTTGAAAGCATTGATACCACCTTCGATATAGCTAATCTGTCTAATATTCCCGCCATCATAATTCATTGAAAATATCTGCATGGCATCATCAGCAACGGCTAAATAATATATTTCGGATTTAGTTGGGTGAAATACGGCATTGTATTCGGAAGATGGTGTATTAGTGAGCTTTACGGTTTTATCACTGTCGATATAGGTCAAATATAAATCTCTGTTAGATTTATTGGTTGACAGGTCGTAAAAAGTTACGCCATATAGGACGGCGGCGTTATCCGGCGAGAGTTGGATTTCGCTGATACGTCCCATTTTCCACATATCTTCGGGTATCATAGCATGTTTTTGACACATAGACATAACAGGTAAACAAATCATAAATAGAACGATAAATTTCTTCATATTGATATATTATTAAGATAATTAAACAAATTGCGAAGTTATAAGATTTTTTTGAATTAAACAGAATAATAAGGTAAACATGACGAAAAAATTTTATGGCGTAGATTCAAGTAGCATTGCGAAAATACAATAAAGAGTTGAGAAATATAGATTTAAAGGTGTAATTTTTGATATTATGTCAAATTTGCATTAGTTGCATTTGATTTTAAAGTGTTTATAATCAAGATGTTTATTTGCATATATTGTTTTTCTATTTTTTCTTCTTTTACTTTTTTATGATTAGAAAAGTAACAAAAAAGTCTTCCGCTGCGTCAAAACCACATCAGCCAAGGCGGGTCTGCATTGTTGCTTTGCAACAATTTTGGGTTTGCCTTATCAGTTTATAAATTCTCTGACATGACCCCGTAGGG
>Ga0265294_10001419_pt1 | contig 32274 bp, 36 predicted proteins | sample MunlanPumphouse3_FD_192504 | JGI IMG/M metagenome (GOLD analysis project Ga0265294, IMG submission 192504) | Groundwater microbial communities from a municipal landfill in Southern Ontario, Canada - Pumphouse #3 | ecosystem: Environmental > Aquatic > Deep subsurface > Groundwater | place...
CGCCCCCCTTCATCGACGCCGCATCCCCCGACGCCGCCGCGTTCGCCATGCGCTACGCGTTCTTCCACTGGGGGATTCACCCGTGGGCGATCTACACCATCGTCAGCCTTTCTATTGCGTATTTCTCCTTCCGGCGCGGGATGCCCGCCCTGATCAGCTCCTGCTTCTACCCGGTTCTCGGCGAGCGGATCTACGGGGCCGCCGGGAAGATGGTGGATGTGCTCGCGGTCTTCGCGACGGTCTTCGGGACCGCGACGTCGCTCGGGTTCGGCGCCCTCCAGATCCACAGCGGGCTCACCCATCTCTACGGGCTCTCGTCCGCGATATCCGTCACCATCGGGATCATCCTCATCGCGACGGCGCTCTTCATGGCATCCGCGATCCTCGGGGTGGAGAAAGGCGTCCAGGTCCTCTCGAAATTCAACATCGTCCTGGCGACGGTGCTTCTCTTCCTCGTCCTCGCCCTCGGATCGCCGCCTTACGTCCTCAACGTCTTCGCCTCCACCCTCGGCGGCTACATCAACAACATCATCGACCTGAGCCTCCAGTCCTACCCGTTCGCGGGGTTCGAGTGGAGCAGGGACTGGACGGTCTTTTACTGGGCATGGTGGATCTCGTGGTCGCCGTTCGTGGGGCTCTTCATCGCCCGGATATCGCGGGGCCGGACGATCCGGGAGTTCGTCCTGACCGTCCTCACGGTTCCTACCCTCTTCACCTTCGTCTGGTTCACGATCTTCGGGGGATCGGCGCTGCACCTCGAACTCGAAGAGGGAGCGGGCATCGCCGCCGTCGCGGGAGAGGACGTCTCGCTCGCCCTCTTCGCGTTCCTCGAGCACTACCCGTTCGCAGGAATCCTCTCGCTCGCCGCGATACTTCTCCTGATCGTCTTTTTCGTCACATCGGCGGATTCCGCGACGGTCGTCCTCGGCTCGCTCACATCAGGCGGGGGCCTGGTCGTCCCGAACTACAAGAAGGTCGTCTGGGGCCTCTCCCTCTCCGCCGTCGCGATCGTCCTCCTCCTCACCGGGGGGCTTGACGCTCTCCAGGTGATGGCGATCACCGCGGCGTTCCCGTTCATGCTCGTGATGATCGGCCTCTGCTACACGCTCGCGATCGGGCTGTCGCAGGAGAAGGTGCAGTGAAACAAATCCCGGCACGTTTTTTGCCTCCGCCGGGACAACACATCATATATGACCATTGACGTCCTCGCGTTTGCGACTTCCCCCCGCCGCCACGGGAACTCCGAGATCCTCCTCGACTGGGTGCTCGCGGCGATGGAGGAGCAAGGGGCTGCGGTTGAAAAGATCGTCGTCGCCGAGGCCGACATCAGGCCCTGCCGCGGGTGCAACGTCTGCGAGACGCTCAACCGGTGCGTCCAGCACGATTACATGGACTACGTCCACGACCGGATAATTGCTGCCGACTGCATCATCCTCGCCTCGCCCATCTACTGCATGGGGCTTGCCGCGCAGGCGAAGGCGCTGGTCGACCGGGCGCAGGTCTTCCGCTCCCGGAAGTACGTCCTCCGCCTCCCGGTCGTCCCGCCCGAACGGAAAGGGCAGCGGGTCGGGATCTTTCTCTCAACCGCCGGGCAGGACTGGGACAATGTCTTTGATGCGGCAATTCCGGCAGTGAAGTGCTTCTTTCACGTCGTCGATATCAGGAATGCAGATCTCAGGTACCTGATGGTGAACAACGTCGACGAGAGAGGGGCGATCGAACGCCACCCCACCGCGAAGGCCGACGCGGAGGCTCTGGGACGGGAGGTTATCGGACACCTGCGGGAGGTGCTTGCAGCATGAACGATCCCGTAAACGTCCTCGGCATCTCCGGGAGCCCCCGGCGGCACGGGAACACCGAGACCCTGCTCGACGCCCTCCTCGACGGCGCACGCGAGGCGGGGGCCGATGTCGAGAAGATCGTCCTCCGGCAGCTCGACTACGGTTCGTGCCGGGGATGCAACGCCTGCCACAGAACAGGGGTCTGCGTCATCAAGGACGATCTCACGGTCGTGTTCGAGAAGATAACCGCCGCCGACGTCCTCGCCGTCGCGTCTCCCATATACTCGATGGGGATCACGGCGGAGCTCAAAGGGCTGATCGACCGCGCACAATACTTCTGGGCGCGCAAGTTCATCCTGAAGAACCTCTACTTCACCGACGAGCACATCCGCCGCCACAAGGGGATCTTCATATCGACCGCAGGGCTCGGCTGGGATAATGTCTTTGATTCCGCATTCCCCGCGCTTACCGCGTTCTTCAACACCACCGGGTTTGAGTACTGGGACAATATCATAGCAAACGATATGGACCGCTACGGGGGCATCGCAGGGCATCCCACTGCACTCGCGGAGGCGCGGGAGAAGGGGCGGAACGTGGTGGACCTCCTCCGGAAGCTGCAGGCAGAGGGATGAACCCCGCCTCCTCCCCGGTCGGATGCCGCGATGGGGCATCAGGAATGTTTCCTCCTGCCCCTCCGCACCGGATATTCTTCACCCGGCTCGATGCACATGAATCAAAAATATTTCCCCCAGACTCATTATAGAAACAATTTTATACACCATCATAAGACTCCTCTTCTATTTATAAGCCTGCAGGCACCCCTCCCCGGACTGCAGAAGGATCCGCATGTGACCCCTGTCAACCCCCCCGAACACTCCTACGGCGCGCCGGCGGAATACCGGATACTCGAGGATCTCGACGACGCCGTCCTCGTTATCGGCGAGGGCTGCACCCCCGTCTGGGCAAACCCGGCCTTTCGCCGGATCTTCGGGGGCGAGGATGGTGAATCCGGAGCGACGATCCGCGGTCTTGCCGGCCGGCTCCAGGCGGCGACCGGAGAGAGGATCCCGGCGTTCGAGTGCCGGTTCCCTGCCCCGGACGGAAAAGAGCGGCGATGCCTCGTTTCGGGCCGGAGGGGCCCGTCCGGGAAGGGCTGGGTACTCCTGCTCCGCGGGATCCCGGACGAAAAGAGCGATTACGAGGTGATCGTCGAGTATACCGGGACGGCAACGATCCTCATCGGGGGCGACGGCACCATCCTGGTGGCGAACACGGAGTTCGAGCGGTTCTCAGGCCACTCCCGTGGAGAGATCGTCGGCATAAAGCGGCTCGCCGACTTTATCACCTCAGACGAGGAACGGGAACGGATCATGGGATACCATGCCCTCAGGCGGAGGGCCCCCGGTGCCGCACCGAAGAACTACTCCTTCACGTTCACCGACCGTTCGGGCGTCCCTCACCTCGTCGAGGCCACCATCGGCCTGATACCGGGAACGGACCGTTCGGTGATCTCGCTCCTCGACGTGACCGGACGGAAACGTGCGGAGCGGGCGCTGCATGAGAGCGAGGAGCGACTGAATCTCGCGTTCTCGGCGGCAAACGACGGCCTGGTCGACTGGAACGTCAGTTCCAGCGCGATCTTTTACAGTCCCCGGAGCTTTACGATGCTCGGCTACGAGCCGGATGCGTTTGTGCCCACAATCCCCACGCTTCTCGCCCTCGTTCACCCGGAGGACCGCGGCCGCGTCGAGGCGGCAATCACGGCACTCGCCACCGGAGAGCGTGACCACGCCGAGATGGAGTTTCGGATGCGCTCCGCATCCGGGGAGTGGGTTTACCTCCTCGACCGGCTCCGGGTGGTCGGGTACGACGCCGGCGGCAGGCCGAACCGGATCGTGGGAACCCACACCGATATCACGGAGAGGAAGGAGGCCGAGCGGGAACTGCTGATCCGGAAGATGGCGATGGAATCATCGTTTGCTGCCATCGCTATCGCCGATCTCGACGGCCGCATCACCTATGCCAACCAGGCGTTGCTCGCGATGGCGGGGTTCACCGACCCCGCCGAGGTTATCGGAAAGCACCTCTCCCACCCCTGGATAGACACCAGGAAGGTCGGAGAGGCTCTTGGCAGGCTCGCGGAGCAGGATCGGTGCACAGGAGAACTGGTCGGCCGCAGGATCGACGGGACGGAGTTTATCGCCCATGTCACCGCGAACTTCGTCACCGACGAGTCCGGGACCCCGGTCTGTATCATGGCCACCGCCGTCGACATCACCGCAGAGAGGCGCATGGCGGAGGCGCTCCGGGAGAGCGAGGAGCGCTACCGGAAACTTGCGGAGTCGGCGCCGGACATCATCTTCCTCGTCGGCGTGGGGGGCGACGCCCTCTACGCGAACGGTGCCGGTGCCCGCCTGCTCGGCACGGACCCGGAGAGCCTCCGGGGAAAGAACCTCAGGGAGCTGTTCCCGCCGGACGTTGCGAATCGGTGGCTTGCGATGATCCGTCTTGCAGCGGAGCAGAACGGGGATATCCTCACCGAGGAGACCCGGCTACCCGGGGATCAGGGTGGCATCTGGCTTGAGACACGCCTCATCCCGATGCGGGAAAGCGACGGGACCGTCCGGCGCCTGCTCGGGATCAGCCGCGACGTCACCGGCCGGAAGCGGGCGGAAGAGCAACTCCGGTTCCAGGCCCGGGTACTCTCGCAGGTGGAGGAGGCCGTGATCGCAACGGACACGAGGGGACGGATCGCGTACATGAACCGGGCCGCCGAAAGGCTTTACGGCGCCCCCCCGGACGGCGATTCCGGCCGACCAGGATCGGAACTCTTCACCCGCGAGTGGCTTCGGCCGGAAGACGAGGAGGAGATGCAAAGCGCCCTTCAGTCCTCCGGGACCTGGCAGGGGATTGTCCGCCACCGAAGATGGGATGGGGAGACCATCCTCGTCGATGAGACCCTCAGCACCTTGAACGATGATTCCGGGCGGATAACCGGGACGCTCTGCTCCCTCCGCGATGTGACCGCACAGAAACGGGCCGAACAGGAACTCCGGATCAAGGATATGGCGATAGCGTCGTCGCTCGACGCCATCTGTCTCACGGATCTCGACGGAAGGATCATCTACGCCAACCGTGCTTTCCTTTCCATGCACGGGTGGGAGCGGGAGGAGGAGATTCTCGGTCAGCCCGCCACGGTGCTCTGGGCCGACCCGGAGGAGGCAGAGCGGGTCGTAGAGGCGTTTCACCGGGACGGGACCTGGCTCGGGGAGGTTGAAGGGCGACGGCGGGACGGATCGACCTTCCCCATGCAGCTCGCCCTCTCCTCCGTCACCGATGAGACGGGGAAACCGCTCTGCAGGATGGGGTCGGGGATCGATATCACCAGGCGCAAGGAGGCCGAACGGGATCTCCGGATCAAGGATATGGCGATAGCATCCTCGCCGAGCGCGTTCACCATCGCGGATCTCGATGGACGGCATATCTACGTCAACCAGGCGTTCCTCTCTCTCTGGGGTTACGACTCCCCCTCCGAGGTGATCGGGAGGCCGATCACGGAGTTCTGGCAGGACGGCCAGATTCTCACCAGTTCTGGCAGGTATACCGGCGAGCGGATCGGGAAGAGGCGGGACGGTTCGACGTTCTGTGCCATATTCTCAGGAAACGTCGTCACGGACGATACCGGGGCTCCCATTGGCCGGGCGGCTTCGCTCATCGATATCACCTCCATCAAGCGGGCCGAAAGAGAGATCCAGGCCCATAACCGGGCGCTCTCCGTCTTAAACCAGCTCATCGGGGTATCAGCATCCGCGATGGATATCGATGAGATGCTGGAGAGCGTACTTGCGGCGACCCTCGCCCTCCTCGACCTTGCGGGCGGCGGAATCTACCTGATCGAACCGGGAAGGCTGAGAGCGCGGCTCGTCTGTGCGGACGGGCTGCCGGAAGGATTCCCCGCGCGGCCGTGCATCCCGGACATCGCCGCTCCGCCCTATGCGGATGTGCTGGTTGCAGGAGAGCCCCGGTTCTACGACGATCACCCGGGGGAGGGCGGCGAGACACCGCACCCTTACGCCAGCATCCCGATCATGGCGCACGACAGGATCATCGGGGCCCTGAACGTGGTCTCCGAGAGCGGCGGCCGGTTCACGGACGCCGACCGTTCTCTTCTTACGGCCATAGGGAGGGAGATCGGCACCTCCGTCGAGCGCACCATGCTGATCCGGCAGCTCGAGATGGCCGAACGGGAGGCAAACCTCTACCTCGATATCCTCAGCCACGACATCAGGAACGCCGAGAACGTCTCAGGCCTCTACACCGATCTCCTCGTCGAGACGCTTGACGGGGAGACGAAGGGGTATGCCCAGAAACTCCAGGCCAGCATCCGGAAGAGCATCGAGATCTTGCGAAACGTCTCGACGATCCGCCGGATTCACCAGGAGTCGACCGTACTCGGGCCGGTCGACCTTGATCGGGTGATCCGCGAGGAGATCGGGATGTTCCCGGAGATCCGCTTCTGTTATGACGGCACGGATCTTGCGGTCATGGCCGATGCACTCCTCTCCGAGGTCTTCACGAACCTGATCGGGAACGCCATCAAGTTCGGGGGCCCGGCGGTCGAGATCACGATCCGGGTGGAGGCGCGGGACGGCGAGGTCCAGGTCTCCGTCGAGGATACCGGGCCGGGGGTGCCCGACGCGATGAAAGAGTCCATATTCATGCGGTTCGGGCAGAGCAAGCACCGGAAGAGCGGGCAGGGTCTCGGTCTCTATATCACCCGGATGCTGGTATCACGCTACGGCGGCCGGGTCCGGGTCGGCGACCGGGTGCCGGGCCGGCCGGAATGCGGTGCGGCGTTCCGGTTTTCGCTGAGACGATCCTGAAAACAGGTGGGCCGATCCCTCAGAGGAGGAGGGACCAGAAGAGGAGGGCGCCGGAGGCGACGATGAGGACGGCAAAGACGGCCGGGCTCCAGGCGAGGACCTTGCGCCCGTCGAGGACGCTGATCGGGAGCATGTTGAACGTGGCGATCATGGCGTTGACCCGGAGCCCGACGAGGCCCACGAGGCCGAGGAGCCCGCCGCCGGAGAGCAGCACGAGAGCCGCGAAGGGTATGCAGAGGACGAGATTCGTGATCGGCCCCGCCGCCGATATCCGCCCGTTCTCCCCCTTCGTCGCGTTCCCGTAGACATACGTCGCTCCCGGCGCCGCAAAGACGACCCCGACAAGCGCCGCCATCACCACCGCGACGAGGAGCATCTGGTTGTCCTTCTGGAACTCCGCCCAGTAGCCGTAGCGCATGGCGGCGAACTTGTGCGCCAGCTCGTGGAGGACGAAGGCGACCCCCACCGTGACGAGCGACATCACGAAGAGGAGGAGGAAGGTATTGACGTCCACTCCGCCCCGAACGTAGAGCAGGGTGAAGGCGATCGATATGGCAAGCCACGCGATCAGGAGGTCCCGGCGCTCGCGTGGCGGTAGACGTTGCAGCATCCGGTACCAGGTTTGTGCCGGCACGATAATACCTTTCGCTTCCCCGGGCCGTCAGGTTTATTCCCCGGCCGCGGCCAACCATGGAGTATGTCCCTTGACGCCGTCAGGAACGATATCCGCGAGATCGATGAGAAGATCGTCGATCTGGTTGCAAAGCGGCAGAGACTCGCGGCCGAGGTCGCCCGGATCAAGCAGGAGAAGAGCCTTCCCATCCACGACGGCCCGCAGCGCAAGGCGGTCCTCGACCGGGTCTTCACCTACGCCGTCGAGAGCCGGATCGACCCGGTCGCCGTGCGGCGGATCTTTGAGATCCTGGTCGATATGAGCGAGGAGCGGCAGCGGGAGTGCAGCGGCGACGGCAACCTGCCGTGAGAAAAAAGGGTTATTGGGTGAGCATCGTCCCGACACCCTGGTCGGTGAAGAGCTCGAGGAGCAGGTTGTGTTCTTTGTTGCCGTTCACGACGTGGGCGCTCGTAACACCGTTTCTGACCGCCTTCATACAGCCTTCGAGTTTCGGGATCATCCCCCCGGCGATGACCCCCTCGCCGATCATCGCCTCCGCTTCAGTGAGCGCGAGCCGGTGGTAGACCATCGTCCGGCCGGCATCCATCACGCCGTCGACGTCGGTGAGGTTGACCAGCTTGAACGCGCGAAGAGCGATCGCGATCTCGGCCGCCGCCGTATCGGCGTTGATGTTCAGGCTCCGGCCCTGCCGGTCGATGGCGATCGGGGCCACGACCGGGATGTAGTTCTGGGCGAGGAGGCAGTGGAGCACCTCGGGGTCGACCTCCTCGATCTCGCCGACCTGGCCGAGGTCCACCTCCTGCATGACCTCCCCGACCTTCACCCGCTGGGGCTCCATCTTCCGGGCGATGAGGAGGTTGCCGTCGTTGCCGGAGATCCCGACCGCCCGGGTGCCGCAGTTGGCGATGAGAGAGACGATCCCGTCGTTGATCTTCCCCACCAGGACCATCTGGGCGATCTCGAGGGTCTCGGCGTCCGTGATCCGCAGGCCGCCGACGAACTTCGGCTCCTTGCCCAGCGCCTGCATCTTCGCGGTGATCTCGGGGCCGCCGCCGTGGACCAGGACGACCTTCATCCCCACGTAGCGGAGGAGGACGGCGTCGCGGATCACCGTCTCGAGAATGTTCTGGTCGACCATCGCGTGGCCGCCGAGCTTGATCACGATCGTCTTGCCGTAAAACTTCTGGATGTAGGGGAGTGCCTCCATCAGCACGTCTTCGCGTTTCATGTCGTATACTTCCCGTTGATCTCTACGTACTTCTCGGTGAGGTCGCATCCCCACGCCGTCGCCTTTCCGTCGCCGGCGGAGAGATCGAGGTCGAACGCGACGGTCTTCCCGCGCATCGCGTCCTTTGCCTTCACGAGGTCGGCGACGATCTCGCCGTTGAGAACGAGCGGTGTCTCCCCGACCGAGAGGGAGACCGCGTAGGGGTCGAACGCCACGCCGGCCCTCCCGGCGGCGGCGACCACCCGGCCCCAGTTCGGGTCTTCGCCGTAGACGGCGGTCTTGACGAGCGGGGAGGCGACGATCGTCCGCGCCACCTCCGCGGCCGCGTCCTCGTCGGGAGCGCCGCGGACGGTCACCGCGAGGAGTTTCGTCGCGCCTTCGCCGTCGCGGGCGATCTGGACGGCAAGGTCGCGGCAGACAGCCTCGATCGCCTTCGCGAGTTCGTCCCGATCCACGTTCCCTGCGGCACCGGTCGCGGTGCAGAGGGCGACGTCGTTCGTGCTCGTGTCCCCGTCGACGACGACCCGGTTGAAGGACCGCCGGGTTGCCTGCCGGAGGATCTCCTGGAGGACCGGTCCCTCGACCTCCGCATCGGTGTAGAGGAACGCAAGCATCGTCCCCATGTTCGGGGCGATCATCCCGCTCCCCTTGGTGATCCCGCCGACGGTAAACGACTCCGTCTCGACGAGGGCGTGCTTTGCGAAGGTATCGGTGGTCATGATCGCCTTCGCCGCCGCGTCCTCGGCGTCACCGCTCCGGGCAAGCAGCGGGGCGACCCGCCCGCACTGGTCCCGGATCAGGGGGAGATCGAGGTAGCGGCCGATCACCCCGGTGCTCGCGACACCGACCGACGCCGGGTCGAGGCCGAGGGCTCCGGCCGCGATGGTGCACATCTCCACCGCGTCGCGGTATCCCCGCTCGCCGGTGTAGGCGTTCGCGCACCCGCTGTTCACGACGACGGCGTCAAGAGTGCCTCGCTCCATCCGTTCCATCATCACCTCGACCGGGGCCGCCCGGACCTTGTTCGACGTGAAGACCCCGGCCGCCGTCCCGCTCGCCCGGATCAGGGCGAGCCCGAACTTTCCTTCCTTGATCCCCCAGGCACCGACGCCTTCGACTCCACAGATACTCTTCATGCTTCTTCTCCCGATGACACCCCGATACCCCGGACGATGTCGGCCCGGGTGACGATCCCGACGAGTCTTCCGTCGCGGAGCACCGGGAGGCGTGCGATCCCCTCGTGGAGCATCTGAGACGCCGCGTCGACGATATCGGCATCCTCGTCGATGGCGACGACCGGGCTGCTCATCACCCGCCGCACTTCCATCTCCCCGATATCGGCAAGCGCCCGCTTCGTCTTCTCCCAGTTGATGAACTCCCGGACCGGGACCTCGATCACCTCGAGCGGCGAGGGGAGCCAGAGGTCGTCGGAGAGGTCGCCGACATCCAGGAGCGAGAGGATATCGGTCTCGGTGACGATTCCCGCCACCCGGTCGCCGTCCATCACGGGGAGCCCGCCGATATGGTACTTCCGGAGCAGTCCCGCCGCCTCGCGCACCGTTGAAGCGACCCGGACGGTCACGGGGTCCGGGGTCATGATCTCCCTGACCTTCATCGCCATCACCTCACGGGAGCATCCCGGCGCTGCGGAGACCGTCGTTCTCCGCAAACCCGCACATCAGGTTCATGTTCTGGATCGCCTGACCACTCGCGCCTTTGACCAGGTTGTCGATCGCCGAGACCGCGACGACCCGGTCGCCCTCGCTCTCGACGGCCACGTCGCAGAAGTTCGTCCCCCGGACGGCGGCGAGCGTGGGTTTCTGGTAGCGGACGAAGAACTCGTCTGCATAGAACTTCTTGTAGAGCGCCTCGACCTCGGCCTGCTCCATCGGCTCGTTGAGGAGGATGTGGGCCGTCGTGAGGATCCCGCGGTTCACCGGGAGGAGGTGGGGCGTGAAGTAGCACCGGGCGGTCGAGCCGAGCCGGGCGGCCTCCTGCTTCATCTCGGCAAGGTGGCGGTGGCTCGTCCACTTGTAGGCGCTGAAGGTGTCGCCGACGTTTCCGTAGTGGGTGGTCGCGGAGGGCGTGTTCCCCGCCCCGGAAACCCCGGTCTTTGAGTCGTAGATGATGGTGTGGGCGTATTTGGCAAGCGGGGCCGCGGCAAGGGTCGCTCCCGTCGGGAAGCAACCGGGGTTCGCGACGAAGGAGGCGCCGCGGACCTCGTCCCGGTGGAGCTCGCAGAGGCCGTACGGGGCCTCGAAGTAGGCTTCGTGGACCACGCCGTAGGTCTTCTCGTAGACGTCTTTCGCCAGCCGGTAGTCGGCCGAGAGGTCGACGGTCTTGATCCCCCGTTCCGCAAGCGTCCCGGCAACCTTCATCGCCGCCGTGTGCGGCACGGCGAGGAAGGCGAAGTCGGCATCGATATCGCCGGCCTCGGTGTTCCGGAAGACGAGATCGGTCAGCCCCCGGAGATGGGGGTGGACCGAGGCGACGGGGGTGCCGTCCAGCTTCCGGGACGTCGCCGCGACGACATCCGCGGACGAGTGGTGCAGCAAAAGCCGCATTAACTCGCCGCCGGTATATCCGGATGCACCGATGATCGCAATTTCCATACGAAAGAGGTGTCTTTTCTAGAATCTTAAGGCTTTGTGGTAGAGCGCTCGTAAAGCCGGGCGGCCGTCGCCTCGATCTCGTCGCGCCCCTCGAGCCCGTCGAGGAGGTCCTGCGGGAGGGCGGACTTCCCGCGGGTCGCGCCCGTGTAGGCGCCGCAGATGAGCGCGATGGTGTCGGTGTTCCCCCCGACGTGCGCGGCGGTGGTGAGGAGGGCGGTGGCCTCCTTGATGCGGTTGATCAGGAAGAAGGCGAGCGGGACAGTCTGGTAGACGGTCACGCCGCTCCCGATCACGGATAACGCACTCTCGAGGCTGATCCCCTCGTTCGCGAGCCGGACGGCGTCGCGGATCTTGCTGCCGAGGGCGAGGTCCTCGAGGCCGGCGACCTTCGCGGCGATATCGAGGGCGTCGGGGCGGCCGCGGACGGCGTGGTGGACGAGGATCGCCACGGTGACGGCTCCCGCGTGTGCGGCCGGGTGGGTGTGGGTGACGCTGCAGGCCTGGACCACCCGTTCGGTGACGTCGACCGGGTCGCCGTAGGCGAGCCCGAACGGGACGGCGATGCCGGTGCAGCCGGCGGTGTTGGAGGCGACGCCGCCCGGTCGCTCGCCCGAGAGGAGGAGGTGCCGGCACGCGGCGTCCACGGCGGCATCGGGGAACCGGAGGTCCTCGTTCATGTACATCCGGACGAGGGCGGCGGCATACTCCCCCTCCGAGTAACTGCCGTCGGCGAGCATCCCGGCCACCAGGAGCATCATCTGGGTGTCGTCGGTGAACTGCCCGGGTTTCAGTCCCGCGTTCGGGTGCCCCCGCCACGCGCGGCGGTATCCTTCATGGAGGCGCTGGAAGTCGGGCGGTGTGCTCTCCCGCGCCATGCCGAGCGCATCCCCGATGGCGGCCCCGAGCAGGCAGCCTTTGAACTGATCGAGCATCGTTGAGTAGTATCTCTCGTAAGGTTCCTCTTAAGGGTTGTCATACGGGGGCAGCAGGGATCCGGCCGGGTCTCCCGTGTTCGGGCGCGAAGTCCTCGATGGAGGCCCGGGGCGGATCTCCACGGCATACTTCCGCGTGGACCGCGATATCCTGATACTCAAGGAGGAGGTCGTTGATGCGGGATGGAGAGTTGTTCAGACCTGGATGCCTGCCCGGAAGGCCCGAGGTAGTTCACAAGAAGGTTTATCGAGGCGACGGATGAATAATCTCCAATGGAGGCCCACGATATCCGGATCAGGGAGCGGATATTGCAGAAGACGGAGGTGCTCATCGATCGGATCGAGTTTATCGAGCGCCACCTGTCCGATGCTGTCGTGAGCGACCGCATCCTGCGCAAGGCACTCTACGATCAAACAGGCAGGGAGCCCACGACTTCAGTCGTGGGATGAATGCCGCCGACAACCATATCTAAGCATAAGTCAATAGAGTGTTACAATCCGTAGAACGTATCGTTACCGGATCTATCCGACGAAATCTCAGGTCACTCAGTTAGAGCGGACACTTGAGATTTGCCGGTGGATTTACAACGACACGCTCGCATTGCGAAAGACCGCCTGGGAACAGGAACAGCGTTCGGTTTCCTTGTATGAAACAAACAAGATCCTGACTCAGTGGAAACGCGAACGGCCTGAACTGAAGGAGGTCTATGCTCAGACCCTCCAGAACGTCCAGGTTCGGGTGGATCTCGCGCTCAAAGCCTTCTTCCGGCGAGCGAAAGCCGGGGAGAAACCCGGCTATCCTCGGTTCAAAGGGAAGGGGCGGTATGACAGTTTTACGTATCCGCAGGCTGAGAAAGGCGGGTTCAAGTTCGTTGGGAACCGGATCAATCTCTCGAAGATCGGGGATGTGAAGGTCGTCCTTCACCGCCCGATCAAAGGGACGATCAAGACCCTCACGATCCGGCGGTCGGCAACCGGGAAGTGGTATGCCTGCTTCTCGGTCGAGTATGATCCCGCACCTGCTCCGCAGAAGGAAACCACGGTAGGGATCGATGTCGGGTTGGAGTCTTTCGCCACGCTCTCGAATGGGGAGAAGATCGAGAACCCTCGGTTCTTCCGCACCGACGATAAGGCTCTTGCCAAGGTGCAGAGGAGACTCTCGAAGGCCGAGAAGGGCACTCCAGAGCGGAAGAAGGCCCGGAAGATCGTCGCGCACGTTCACGAACGGATTGCTAACAGACGGCTCAATTTTGCTCATCAAACCTCCCGGAAGGTGGTGAACAGGTTCGGGACGATTGTGTTCGAGGATCTGAATATCAGAGATATGCAAAAGAACCCCTATCTGGCGAAAAGCATAGCCGATGTGGCCTGGAATCAGTTTGTCACGATCACAACGAGCAAAGCGGAGGATGCTGGCTCGCAGGTGATCGTGGTGAACCCCAGAAACACCTCGCAGATGTGCTCCCGATGTGGCCTGATCGTCGTCAAGAACCTTTCTGACCGAGTTCACTCCTGCCCGCATTGCGGGTTGGAACTGGATCGGGACCAGAACGCGGCGATCAATATCTTGAGATTGGGGCTGCAATCTCTCGGATAACATCCGTAGATGCCCACGAATTTAGTCGTGGGAGCAGTCACAAAGAGTTTCAAGAGGCCGTGGAGGCGGTTACGGATATATCTGCGCTCATCCGCCGGATGCTCTACTCCTCCGCACAGGACGATTACACCAATCTCGACTATCTGGTGACCGAAGGGATCATCGATCCGGAGACCGGGAGAGATATGAAATCTGCGAACGGGCTGAGAAACCGTCTGGTTCACGAATATGACAGTGTCAACGACCAGATCGCGTATGCCGCGCTGCAGCGGCTCATGCCTCGCCTGCGCAGGTTCTCAGAGGAGGTGCTGGTATGGCTGGATGCGGACAGGACCTGATCCTGGACCACTTCCGGGAGGTCCTCCCCTCGATCAGGGCCATTCTGCTCTTTGGCTCGCGTGTCATGGGCTACGCGGGCCCCAAGTCCGATATCGACCTCTGCCTGATCCTGGACGAGGGGGCGGACAGGACTGCGGTGCATGAGAGGATGCTCCTCGCCCCGGAGGGATACGATATCGTCGTATACGACGAGATCCCCTGGTATCTCCGGGGAGGGATACTCGAGCGGCACTGCATCGTATACGCGGAGGACCCCGGCGACCTTGACTTCTGGCTCTACAAGCAACGCCGGATCTGATCGGATATGAAGCGGCGTCAGCAGAAGGCGTCCGCCCGGGACCTTCTGAAGCGCATCGGGCACTCCTGACCGGTTCGCAGGCATCCCGTTATGGCGGGCAAGACGACTTCGATCGGTATGCGATGTCCAGGGCGAAGAGAGTACAGTTTGACGACATCCGGTTCTTCGTATCGCCCATCGAGCTGCAGATCCCCTATAAACTCAATCTCGGGAGCGACAAGGATATCGAGGATGCGGTCTATCTCTGGATGTTGTTCCGGGAGATGCTCGATGGCGATCTCCTGCGAATGTTCATGGAGCGCCTGCAGGTCGGGGGGGAGCCGTATGGAATTGAGGTTTGATCGCGAGAAGAACCGGCAGGAGCGGCTGGCTTTTGTCCGGAGACATGCCCTCCGGGTCAGGGAAGTCCCGAACGAGGTCTGGAGCGCAGAGAGGTCGACCTGATCGACGCGTTCTTTGAGAATGCCGAAAACTTCGCTCTTTCCCGGTCCGAGTACCTCCGGATGCACCGGGCCCGGCGGGACCGTCCTAAACCGGTGCACGGTGACGGGTAGTTTCAGAACAGGTGAAAGAGGGGGGACCCGACTGCATGGTGAGTGTATCCATTCCGGATCGGAGCATGCGCCTTCCTCGCGAGCGTGCTGTTCCACGGGCACGCCGAGGGGATATCCGCTCCAAAAGCGGCATACCCTGGAGGACAGAATCGTTTCCAGCCATTGGTTCAAATTTGTTCCACATGGAACAGAATGCATCCATGCAGATCGCTGCTCTCCTGACCGGGGTGACCTGCACCTCCGAAAACCGGCAAACGAGCGTGTGTGACCTGAAGCCGGCACGACTTCCGTTCTTTCACCTGAGGCAGTACGACCCCGCCGGGAGGTCCGCCCTGTCACCGGCCCAATGAGTGGTACCAGACGTTCATGCTCTCGAACCCGCCGCAGATGTTGGTGTTGTTGACGAGGGTCCCGGCCCAGGCGTAGCCGGCCCGGGCGAACGTGGCGTTAATGGGGTAGGAGAGCGCCCGGGCGATGGTGAAGGCGGTCTTGAGGCCGGCCGCCCGCATCTCCTCTTCCATCCGGGCGAGGAGGAGGAGGGAGAGGTTCCTGCCCCGGAAATCCGGGTGGACGGCGAAGTCGGTCATCTCGACGTTCCCGTCCTCGGGGTAGACCTCCGCCGAGGAGGCCGCTGCGATCGTGCCGTCGTCTGTGCGGACGACGAAGTAGCGGTAGTCCCCGGCCATCGTCTCCCGCAGGTAGCCGGGGTCATCGATGGGGAACGGGTAGGTAGCAAAGACCCCGCCGTAGAGCGCGGCGAGGTCGTCCGCATCGTCTTCGGCCGCCAGGGTGCACGTCCAGCCCGGCTGCAGCGCGGACGGGGGGCGCCGGCCGGTGTTTCTAGTGGTCGCAAGGACCGCATCGGGGTCGCCCCGCTCCCGCCGGCGCTCCGGGTCGAGGAACTTCGCCACGAAGCAGCCGTCCTCCCTGCCCCGGAAGAACCCCGGCACCCGCGCCTCGACGGCGTAGCCGCGGGCGAGAAAGAGGGAGAGGGCGGAGGCGGGGACCTTCGCGAAGATCTTGGAGTAGCCTTCGGCCTCTGCGAGCGCATCAAGGCCGTCGAGTATGCCGGGGAGGTCAGCGGGCGCGAGGTGCATCACGTAGACCCGGTCGCTCACCTTCCCGTGCTGGACGCGGGTACGCCCGATCGTCGTGACGGTGTCAGTTGTCATTTCTCCGCTCGAAACGCTCGGTGTTCTCCGGGACGAGCGCGGTCGTCGGGTCCTCGTCGGAGAGGAGCTTGACGATCCCGACCGCCTTGGACTCATCTGCTCCCTCAAGTTTCAGGTACTGCCCGCAGGTCGCGCACTTGCGGTCGCACCAGACCGGCTCGTAGGAGTCGGGCTCGCGGTAGGTGGTGATCACGCCCTCGAAGTTCCGGAGCACCACCCGGTTCGTGGACCAGGAGATGAGGTACTGGGGCATCACCGGGATCTTCCCCCCGCCGCCGGGGGCGTCGATGACGTAGGTCGGGACCGCGAACCCGCTGGTGTGGCCGACAAGGTTCTCGATGATCTCGATCCCCTTGGAGACCGGGGTGCGGAAGTGGGCGAGCCCCTCGGCGAGGTCGCACTGGTAGAGGTAGTAGGGGCGGACACGGTTCCTGACGAGTTTCTGGACCAGGGTCTTCATGATCCGGGGGCAGTCGTTCACCCCCGCGAGGAGGACGGTCTGGTTGCCGAGCGGGATCCCGGCGTCGGCGAGCCGGGCGAGGGCCTTCTCCGACGAGGCGGTGATCTCGGCCGGGTGGTTGAAGTGGGTGTTCACCCAGATCGGGTGGTGGCGGGCGAGCATCGTCACAAGATCCTCCGTGATCCGGTAGGGGAGGACGACCGGGACCCGGCTGCCGATCCGGACGACCTCGACGTGCTCGATCGCGTCGAGCTCGGTCAGGATCCAGTCGAGGTAGTCGTCGGGGAGCATGAACGGGTCGCCCCCGGAGAGGAGGACGTCGCGGATGCAGGGGTTCTCGCGGATGTAGTCGAGGCCCGCCAGGATCTCGGCCTCTGAGGGGACGGAGTCGACGTCCCCGACCTTCCGCTTCCGGGTGCAGTGCCGGCAGTACATGGCGCAGACGTTGCTGACTAAAAAGAGCACCCGGTCGGGGTAGCGGTGGGTGATGCAGGGGGCGGGGTGGTCGGCGTCCTCGGCGAGCGGGTCCTCCATGTCCTCGGCCTCGACCTGCAGCTCCGCCGGCGATGGGAAGCACTGCATGAAGACCGGGTCGTTTGCGAGGTCGTCCGCGTCGATGAGCGAGAGGTAGTAGGGGGTTATCCGCAGGGGGAACCGGTTCACGGTCTCTTCCAGCGCCCGCCGTTCGTCCGCGCCGAACGAGACGCCGAGCAGCCGCTCGAACGTGGAGATATCGGTGACCGCGTGGCGGACCTGCCACCGCCAGTCCCGCCAGACTTCGGCGGCGGTGCCGGCGTCGATCCGTTCTGCTATCTCCTGCTGGTTGGTTGATAAAATGGCCATTTCCAGTTCCTCCGGGTCAGAACTGTACCGCCAACCATATATAAGTGGATCGATCTCCCCGTAAAAGGCCGGGAAATCGGAACTGAGGCTGTAAAATGGGGATTTAAGGGAGGAGCGTCCGGCCCTCCCGGGGAGCGGGAGCACTGGCAGGTGCGACTTGCGATGGTCCGAAGGACCGGATCTTGAGAAAACGCGAAGCGTTTTCGGGGCCGGAGCTTGAGCACCATCAGGTGCGAACGGGGTTCGAGCACCGGGGGTGCGAGTCGCGACTCGCGATGGGCCGCAGGGCCTGAGCGGGAGCACCGGCAGGAACGACGTTCCACGGGAATGCGATGGTCCGAAGGACCGGAGCTTGAGCACCATCAGGTGCGAACGGAGTTCGAGCACCGCAAGGTGCGAGTTGCGACTCCTTCCCGGGCACGGGCGGCATCTTCGGCGGTCAATTGTCCCGGTCAGCCAGGAGTCGTGCCCTGGGACGGCCACATGCATGGCCCGGGGTAGTTGACGCGGGATGGAGAGTTATTCAGACCTGGATGCCTGCCCGGGCAAGCGCATCCTTGATGGAGACGAGCTCCTTCCGGATCTCTGCAAATTCGTCGTCAAGGTGCTTCCTGGTATCGCTTCTGAGTCCCGCTATCTCTTCTTTCGTCTCTCGCGCGATCTGGAGCATCTGGTCCTGCTTATCCAGCATCGTGTGCTGCAACTGGAGGTTCTGGTCCCGTTTGTCCAGCATCAGGTCAAATTTAGTATCCATGCTGTGCAGTAGATTCCCGGCGTAATCCATCCGCTCAAACGTCTCCTCCTGGATGTCTCCCCGGAGGATCTCAAAATCGGCGTACTTCCCTGTTGCTTCTTCCCATCTGACAGTGAACGATCTGACTGCAATGGGTCTTCGTATGATATTGATCTCGTTGATGAAATCCCGGAGATCCTTCTCGTTCCCCTCTGCAACGATCTCGACCTCCCCGGTATCGAGGTTCTTCACGTACCCCGAGATATTCCGTTCGAACGTCTCGTTGTACACGTACTCCCGATAGCCGACCCGCTGGACACGCCCCCGTGCAGTGGCCACAAAGCGTTTCATTCAATTTCACTCTGTATGGCGGGCATAAATAGTTTCTCCGGACCTGCATTTTGCCCGGCGAAGTCCTCCCCGATCCTGCCGGGACCCGAAGAGCGGCAGCGGAAGGACATGTATGACGTACAGTCACTCCGGGAGGAGGCGGTCCCGGAGCATCGCCCGAACCAGATCCCGGTACCGGTTCACGACTAAAAGGTCGTCCTGGAGCACTCCATAGACCTCGTCCAGGTCCAGCCGGCAGTAGAGGTGGACCAGAACATTCCGAAAGCCCGCGAGGTCGGAGAGCCGGACCCCGAGATCTTCCGGGATCACCCCCTCATCACAGAGGATCATGAAACTCTCCCGGTAGGTTTCGGGCCGCCGGGAGCTGGAGGCCGCGACCAGGTGGTTCGCGACATCGATCGATGCCTGGATGCTGACGAGGAGCGCATGCAACACCATATTCCTCTTATCGCGATCGGCCCTCAGGTCTTCGAGGGTGATGGACCGGTAGCGTTCCCAGTCTCGAGCTGCCTCGTCCAGTTCCCGGAGGTGAGCGAGGACCCCTTCGTCCCTGACCATTTTCAGGCCCTCGTGAGCAGAACCCGGTCGAACCAGTCGAGCGTGTCTGCATAGTCGAGGTACAGGGAGAGCACGCCCGCCTCGTACCGGATCCTCCGCTCTCTGTCGCGCAGGAATACGGGTCGGCCGCTCTTGATGACTTCGTACTGGAACGAGACCGGGACGGTGTTGAGGATCTTCACGTCGGCCTCAAAACGGTAACAGAACCCTCGCTCAAGTTCTCGCTCGATCTTCCGCGCCAACCGCATCGCCTGGTAGGGGGTGGGCTCGCCGGTGACGAGGATTGCCACGTCCACGTCGCCGAAATCCCCCTGCGAGAACGTTCCGAAGACATATCCCACCTCGATCTCGTCAAATCCGGCGAGGACCGTGCGGATGGTGCGGAGAACTGCTTCTCTCTCCTCCGCATCCAGCAGGTGGCGTCGTCTCATATCGTTGTATCTCTTCCGCATCGCATATCATTCTTTCCCGCTTACCGGCAGATCCCCCCCTTCCCGTCGCAGGAGAGGGGCCGGCAGTTGACGTAGACCGGGACGACCTGCCGGGTCTCCTCCCTGAACGCGGAAAAGACCCGGCGGACGGTGGTGGTCTTCCCGGCCCCCGGCGGGCCGCGGAGGACGGCGCCCCGGAGGAGGAAGGCGAGTTCCTTGACCTGGGCGTCGCGGTGGTGGAGGTGGTCGGGCATGGAGGCGAAGTCAAAGACATCAGGATCTCTGAAAAGGGTCTGCTCGACGCGGAGGAGACGTTTCATAGGAGAGACTGGAGAAGAGGGGATTGGTGAACTACCCCCCGCTTGCGCAGGGGGCTTCCTGCGAGTGTCCGGGGACCACGGGGATCCTCGGGCCTGTTTGTCGCAGATTACCGGCGAACTGCCGGTAGCCCGTCTACAGGGCATCTTGTGATAGGAACCGCACCATGATATTGACCGCACTGTTTTGGTCGCGATCCATGCAGTTCCCACATTCACAGTTCATAACTCGTTTCCCGAGCGGCATATCGTGAACCGCTCCGCAGACACAGCAGGTCTTCGTCGTGTACCGTTCATCGACTGTTATTACTCTCTTACCTGCAAGGGCTGCCTTGTAGGTCAACAATCCGATGAACCGTGAGAGGTGTCCGGCGTTCTGGGTGGCGCGGTTGAGCCCGGGCGTAGCCTGCTTCGACTTCGGCATCTGCTTGACGGAGAGGTCACCGACCAGGATTGTGGCGGCCCGGGTGTTCTCGATGAGTTTCCTGCTCAGTTTGTGCTGGAAGTCTCTGAGCTGGTTGCTCCGCTTCCGCTCCATCGTCCGCTTGGCACGGTTGAGTCTCTTCCACTTCCGGCTCTTCTTCTTGCAGTGGTCCCGCCGCGACTGCACGGCATCGATCTTTGGGTTCCAGTACCTGTCGGGCCGGGCATTCCTGACTTCCAGAAACTTGCCGGAGGTGTTGACCGCGACATGCTTCGTGACCCCAAGATCCCAGGCCTGGTAGAGACCGTTGTCAGCATACCTCTGATCCGGCTGAACCTCGTGGACGATGGAGATGTAGTACGCTTCCTGCAGATCGTCGTAGAAGAGATCCACCTGCTTGACGTTGACGAACGCCTGCCCTTCGGGCAGATCGAACTCCAGCGGAACCTCGTTGTAGAAGTGCGAGAACCGGATCCGGCCCCCGGCGATCGCAAACCCGCTCTGGTTGTAGCGCAGCGTGCAGAAGTGGTCTTTGCCCTTGAACCCCGGGGGGTTGGCATCCTCATCCCCGTTCTGTCGGAGCGCGAAGAACGACTTGAAGTTGTCGTCCAGCGATTTGAGGGTGGTCTGCAGAACTTTGGAGTAGACCCACCGGTACTCGGGGTACTTCTTCTTCAGTTCCGGAAGGGCATTGGCCTGCTGGACGTACCTGATAGACTGCTTATCGGGCCGATCCTTGTTCTCCTGGTAGTTCTGGTTTCGTTCGGCAAGAGCGAAGTTGTAGAGTAACCGACACTTTTCAGAGAGGTGCCAGAGCACATCGGCCTGTTCAGACGTCACCTGAATCTTGACGTTCGTGGCAAGGTGCATCTGAAAACTCTCCTGCAGGTTCTCTCATTCAGGATATGCGGCCCTCTGGCATAGAGATATGGGATGAGGGGGCAGGGGGAGCGCCGGACGAAGGGGCTCCGCTCCACGGAAGATGCCTCGCATCTTCCTGTCAGGCACAACCAAAGGGTTGTGCCGTGCCATCCCCCAGCTTGCGCAGGGGGTCTTCCCGCTCTGCCCCTTCAACCCCGCAGAGATAAAGAGTGTCTGTGTTGCGAGAACCAGGCAACCGGAACACGCAATCTGCTGTAGGGTCGGAACGGCCCGAACAGGGTAATCAACGCCTGTGGAGATCGGGTACGTCCCTCCGGGGCGGGGTAGTTCACCCTAGAAGGAATCCAGTCTCCCGGAGATCGTCCGGTATACGCAATCTACAGGGACATTTTCCGGCTGAATTCCACCGGGATGAGTGAATGGTGCATGGGAATGAGAGGGTCTCACGCCTACCTCACAAAGTATATCCCCTTGAAGGGCAGACACCATGTGTATGCAGACGATAGAAGTATCCGATACGATTTATCAGGAAATTCTCTCGCGTAGAAAAGGGAGAGAATCAATAAGCAAGACCCTTGAGCGCGAGTTAAAGCCCGTTAAAAAATGTGCGAGAGTTGCCGAGTTGGAGAGGTTAAGGAACCAGCCGGGATCTGATATATCGGTTGTTGAAGAAAGATTGGCGTCTAAAAGATTGGTATCTAACAAGATTTAAGCCAATTGTGATACTTTTTTTCGGTCATGATCTTTAGAACTGCTGCATACCTATTCGGCTCGGCCCCTTCAATGACATAGATCACAACATGGTCGTGGGGAACATGCAGCCGCCAAAATCCCTTACAATTCCCTTTTAACTCGTGTTTATTGCATGAATTTATATTCACAAACAGATATTCGCCAAGACATTTTTTGATTTTATCAATAATATCCTCCGCAATGGAGAGGTTCTTTTCAAGATACCTCTCCACATCTCGTTTTATCTCAATCCTTGTCATAGTATTTTTCTCCAGAAAATCTTTGTAACCAGTATACTACCGTATCCCGTGTCTCCCATAGAATACCGTCGGTTTTGTATTCGGAAAAACGTTCTTGGAATCCCGCGATGACGATTCAGACGCAAGCCAGGCAAGCGGGAAAGACAACCTGGAACCCCACTCATTATCGAGCGCCATGGCACATCCGAGGGCTGAACGGACTGTCTCGCTGGCACCATTCAGAAAGCCCTAAACCACCCCACCGCCATACCCTCTTCATGCGCTCCACCGTCACCGGCGGGGCCGGCTTCATCGGCTCCAATCTTGCAGACACAGTCGCACCTTGACGGTGCTCCTGCTCCGTTCCTGCGGAACATCGCATCTGGCACAGCACCACGACGTCGTGATCATCGACAACCTCGCCACCGGCCGGCGGGTGAACATCGAGCACCTCCTGGACCACCCCCGGGTGACGTTCATCGAGGGGAGCATCTCCCTAGAAGTTCCAGCACTTCGCCTCCAGAACCGTAAAAGCCCGCTCCACCGGTAACAGGCCTACTTCAGAGTTCCCATTTTCATTGAAGCCCCCCCTCGTGATGACGGTGTTAGGATCGCATCGCGTAAATTATCACCAGTTACAGCAGAACATGAATTAATGAACAGTTACTGGCCCGGCCCCCTCCCTGAACCCTCCGTCCGGACCCTCGACGATATGCGATGCGTGCTCGCCGACCCAGACCAGTCCGGGAGCATGCCCCTATACTACATGTACCGCGACCTCGCCCTCACTGCCGGGGATCGCGCGTATCTTCGTGAGCAGAACCTCGGTTCGAGATCACCGTCATTCTTCCGGGGAGTACGTCAGGACCAGGGGGCACTACCACCCGCTCAGCCCCTCGGGCATCGGCTACCCCGAGTTCTACTACCAGGTGCTCGCCGGGGAGGTGCTCTCCCTCCTCCAGCGGAGCGACCTCGCCGATATCGTCGCCGCGAAAGCGGGGGAGTTCGTCCTCATCCTGCCCGGCTACGACCATCAACCCGGAAAGGGGGTGCCCGTCTGCGCAGCGGCCATCTCCGGTCCGGCTACCGGCGCTTACCGATTATCTTAAGTTGTTGTTGACTATAAAGTAGTATACTTATGATTCAACATTCTTTTGTAGACCGGGAAAGTGAACTGCAGTTCCTCACCGATCGATATCGTTCCCCGGTTCCGGAGTGCCTGATCCTGTATGGGAGGCGGCGCGTGGGCAAGACGACGCTTCTTGCCCAATTCCTGCAGACTGTCCCGGGCTTTTACTTCCTGGCCTCAGAAGAAGGGACGGCAAGGAATGTCCAGGATTTCTCCCACTACGCAGGGGAGTACCTGAACGATCCGGACTTCGAGCGGAGTCGGTATCCCGACTGGGAGACCGTCATTAAGGCGCTGGTCAGGCACCGGAATTTTTCCCCTTCCCAGGGGGAGAAAGTGGTGATCGTCATCGACGAGTTCCCCTACCTCATCGCACGCGACCGGGCCACGCCTTCCGTCTTTCAGAAGGTGTGGGATACGGTGCTCTCCCGGGAGCCGGTGATGCTCGTGATATCGGGTTCATCGGTCAGCACGATGGAGACCGAGGTGCTGGGGTACACAAGCCCGCTCTACGGCAGGAGGACGGGGCAGTGGCAGCTCGAGCCTCTCTCCTACCCCTACCTTCGCCGGTTCCTCCCCTACGACGAGGAGGAACTCGTCATGACATGGTGCGCGATCGGTGGAGTTCCCGCCTATCTCCGTCTGTTTCGCCCCGACCGAACATTCTGGGAGAACGTGGAGGAGCAGATTCTCCGCAAAGGTGCATACCTGTACTCCGAAGCCGAGATCCTGATGCAGTATGAGTTCCGCGAAGCAGGGAACTACATGGCCATTCTCCGCGCTCTCGCCGCGGGGTATACCACGAGCGCATCCCTCTGCCAGGGGACCGGGCTTGATAAAGGGTTGGTCTCCAAGTACCTTGCCGTCCTCTCGCGTATGCACCTGATCAGAGATGAGGTTCCGGTGACCGCCCATGCCGGCTACCGGAGAAGGCATTACCGGCTGACCGATCCCTACCTCAGGTTCTGGTTCCGCTTCGTGTATCCCCGGAGGGCGGAGACCGAGACGGGACAGAGCGGGGAGGTGCTCGCCTCCATCAGGGAAGAGATCGCGCCCTATTGCGGAGAGATGTTCGAGCAACTCGCTCTCGACCTCGTTCGCAGGGGGATTCTGTTTGGCTCCTCGTACTCGCGGCTGGGGCGATGGTGGCAGAAGGAGACGGAGATCGATCTCGTAGGCCTGAACGAGGTCTCCGGGGATGCCCTCTTCTGCGAATGCAAGTGGTCCGTTCTCAACCGCCGCCAGGCCCGCGGTATCCTTGCGGCACTCCGGGAGAAGGCCTCCATGGTGAGATGGCGAAACGAGAGCAGGAACGAACGTTTTGCCCTGGTAGCAAAGAGCATAGAGGGCAAAGAAGATCTAAGAGAAGACGGGTACCTGGTCTGCGACCTGGAGGATATCGCCCGGCTTTCGCGGGAGTACCTGGCTGGAGCGGGCGGGTGAGAGAGGGGTCTCTCTCGCCGCAAGCCTCGCTTGAAGCGTTCCCACCCAGATACTGACACGCTGATTTCCGTTTGATGTGAAGATGAGAGTGCGCACCCATGACCGACGGATCGGAGATTAAAGGGCTCTTGGACTCACTGGAGCGTTTGATCGGCGAGGCCGAAAGACGCAACAGAACGTGGAAAGAGGTATGGAATGAGATAAAGAGTATCAATCAGGCGTTTAAAGGATCGAAGTTTCCAACCGTCCGGGAGAGGCAGGCGGCATGGGATCGCTTTCAAACAATCATTGCAGAGGTAAAAGCGTCCCAGGAGAGGGCAAAGGAAGAATTTACAGCAAGAGTGAGCGAATCGAACTCTCACTTATCGGAAATCCTTTCGCTTGCACGGAGGGCGACTCCGTCATCGGAGTCGGACGATGTGTTTCTTGCGCTCATCACCGGAGGACTCTCGATCGTCATCACTCAGGTCCTCGATGCGATACTTGGCCCGTTCGACGACCGGAAGTTCGAACTTATAGCGTGCAGCAAGACCATGGGAGAGGGATGGGCCTACCTCTCCCGGAACAAGGGCCGGATGTCCGGCAGGGATAAACAGGAGGCGTTTGAAGCCCTGACGAGAGCATCGGAGGCCCTGAATGTAGCGTGGGACGAATGGAAACGTGCAAGGAGCGCGGTGATCGAGCGGTATCATGCCGAGAAGCAAGCCGCATGGGAGACCCGTCAGGCCAGAAGGCGGGAGGCGATAGCCAAGAAAGAAGCGTGGGAGGAGCGGACGAGAGAAAACATTGCGAACCTGACGGATCGCCTCGATAGCCTCGAGTCTGCTCTGGACCGGAGACAGAGGAACCTCTCCAAGTTGGAGGAGATGAGAGACTCGGCATGGTCTGACTCCTACCGCGACCGCGTAGAAGGATGGATTGACGAGGAGAACGAGCGGATTTCCGACATTCAGAGCACGATCGACCGGGTCAAGGGATGGATAGCGGAGATGGAGGCGAAGTTGCGATGAGCGAAGGTTCTCCCGCCGTTGTGCGGGTACGCAGGACGCCCCGCGGAGCGGCGGGAGCAGGAACGGTTTGAGCGGGGTGCAGTCCGGTGACTACTAACTCTGTACCCCTATGTCAGCGACTTACTTCTGGTAGATACTTATTTTGCATGGGTTCGGATGTATTCTGTGGAGAGAGAGGCGGTTTTGGCTGTCGGAAGGATGCCTGTAGGTGCCCGGGTGCGTCACGCCAACCGGTATCCCGCCCCTTTTCTGCGGATCACCCCGATCCTCCGCATATCGTCGAGCAGCCCTTTCACGAAGTCGAGGTCGAGATCCAGGGTGATTTCTTCGATCTTGCCCGGTATTTCAAAGACGTCGCTCTGCAGGACAGCAAAGATCTCCTCGGCCGGAACTGTTCCGCGTCCTTCGAAAATACCTATTACCCTGGAGGCGACCGTTCTTTTTGCATAGACGCTGTCCCGGAACAGATCATATGCGTCGAGATCGATCTCCATCTCGTTGACGAGTTCATCCAGATCCGCGATCTGTATCATACTGATCGCCTCCGGGTTGAATTCCAGGCGGTAATCAGGCTCGGAGATGATCGTCATGCTGGTCTTGACGGCATGTCTTTTCAGGGTTTCGAGTCCGATTTCTTCGATAATCTCCCCGGAAAGCGCGGTAACCAGATCTGCAGGATCGGCATGCCCGTGCAGGATTGCTTCTTCGTCTTTGGTCCATTCGATCAGCCCGTTTCGTTCGAGAAGCGCGAAGATCCTGCGGCTCTTGAGGATCTTCGCGATCTCGCCACTCACCTCTTCCTCACCGGCTCCCTCCGTCCGGAACGCTTGATAGAGTTCGAGCAGGTTTTTCTTCGGCATAACCGGGGTGACTGCTTTGCCGGGAGGATGCTGCTGCAGGAAGGTTGCAATCTCCTCTTCGTCCTCTCCCAGTGAGGCGAGAGTTCTCTTGAGCCGCGGCCTGGCATCGTCGTCCTCCCCAATCTGCGCGATCCCCTCCTCGATTGCGGCTTTGAGGTCCCGGATCCTGCCGATAACGTCGATCGACCGTACCAGGATGTCCTTGCGCACGATGCGGACCGGTATCCCCTTTTTCCGGAGCTCGCCAGCAATCCTCCTGGCTTCGTCCGGATCGTACACCACCAGCGTCTCTTCGAGCACCATGCTTACCCCTTGCTCATCAGTCATTATAAGACTGCAGGTGCCGCTCTCCCCGGAACAGCCCGTCCCGGTGAAAGCTCGTTGCGTTGCAAACCTCACGTCCCTCCCGCCGCTTCGGCTCCGGCAATGCTATCTGTCCTCCGCGGGTACCGATCTGTATGCCGAAACGAAAGAAAACCGCATCCGTGACTCCCCTCCTCGACTCACTCAGCGCCGAACAGGCGCAGGATGTCCTCGCACAGTTCATCCGCGACGACCCTACCCTCGCGTCACGGGCGGAAGGCGTTGCCCGTGACGTCCTCCGGATCGTCGGCAGCGAGGAGATCGCCGACTCGCTCGCGGGCGACCTCGCCGGCATCGAGATCGAGGACGTCTGGAAAACTTCGGGCAGAACCCACGACGGCGGCTACCTCTATCCGTCCGAGCGGGCATGGGAGATGATGGACGAGATTGTTGCGCCCTATAAGGAGGAGATGGCAGCCTACCTCCGGCGCGGCATGGCCGACGAGTCGCGCCTCTTCTGCGCGGGCATTCTCCTCGGGATCCGACGGTTCGAGCAGGATTCGGGTTCCGCGCTCCTCGACGAAGCGCCCGACTACTGCGACGATGCATTCTCCTCCATCCGGGAAGAATGGGAGACGGCCGTCGGCGATCCCGGACAGGTGCGGCTGATCGCCCGGCTCCTCGATGAGAAAGGATTTTTGTAACCGGCCCTCGCCCGGGATCATGCAGACAAAAATCGCGCGGGGACGGCCCTCCAACAGCGCCGGCGCACCCGAAGGGGTTGCCATCGACGGGAACCGGAATCGTACGCCGGTTCGCATCCCGCCTGCGCGTGTGCTCCCGGCACGGCTCAGTCTTCCGCTCCCGGCGTACCCGTGAGATATTTTTTGAGCGCGGCCACCTTGTTCCGAACCGATGACGGTTCGAGATCGAAGAAGGAACCGATCTCCCGGGCCAACGGGGTCCCCCCCTTTCCCGGCCGGATCAGGCCCACGTCCCGGCATGCTGCATAGACGACGGCCGCACTCCAGAGGTCTTCGTCCCCCCGCGAGAGCGGTGCTGCCGGGTGGGCGGCCAGGTCGCCGACGATGGCCCCGCAACGTCCCGGGATCGTGCCGTCTTCAAGCCGGGCACAGAATTCCTCGCACCTGAAGAGGATCGCGGAGACCCGCAGATCCCCGGAATTCGGGGCGATTCCGTCGTCCTTAAATAGATATTCGATTTTTTCGATGAGATCCGCATCGTCCGGGTCCATCCCGGCCATTACTACGACTTCGCGCTGGACGAAGTTCATCAGGGCACGCTCATCCTCCGGGTCGACCCCTGCGTCGAGCGCCCGCTGGAAGATACGACCGGAAAGGTCGCGATACTTCTCCGGGCTCGTGGCCGCGGCCCGGAAGGCGGGTTCCGCCTCTTTGAGTACTGCGATCAGTTCCGCGGCATTCTGCAGCCTGCCGGCCGCCTCCATGGAGGAGAGGAACCGGCAGAGGATCGGGACGGCGTTCTCAAGCCACTCCTCGGGGAAGATCGGGTTCTGCGCCATCTCTTCGATCAGGCACGTGCGTACGAGCCGGGCATCCCACTCCCGGATAGTCTTTCCGCGAAGGCCGTACGTGAAGACGCAGAACTCCATAACGGTCTCTCCCGCCAGCGCACCGTAGAACTCCCCGTGCGCGGCCCGCTCATCGGCGATGAACGCCTCAATCTCCGGGCCGATATCCGCACAGACGGCATCCATCATGGCCTGCACCTCTGCGTCCCCGGGCGGGTCTTCGAAAGTATATATGCAGTCGTCCGGATCGAACTCCGGGAGTTTCTTCAGGATCTCTTCGAGTTCCGGGGATGCGAGATCCTCCGCGTTCCATCCCGGCGGATACCAGTACACCGCGGCATCAGGGTCCTCAACGTAGCCGCAGATACCGGTTCTCGGGGAGTTCTCGATGATCTCCGTGCACTCCGGATCGGGTTCGGCCGAGACGAGGCATTCGCGGCAGAAGAAACGGAGGGTACCGTCTTCATCGTCAAACAGGCTGAATTCCGCCTGATTCCCACAGGCGTCGCAGGGGAACGGCGGGGGGTTGTTCCTCGCGATCAGGCAGATCGGTTTCTCCGGAGGCATTATGGGTATTGCACCGATCACCTTCAGGTCCAGCTCCGTCGTGGAGCCGAAGTCGTATTCGTAGGAGAACGTGCTTCCCGGCGGGACCAACCCGGAGAGGGGGATTGCCATGCTCGTTCCCGGCTCGTCCTCGCCGCTCAGGTAACTCTCTTTGCCGATGGAGAACGCGCTCATGTGCCCGCAGCATTCCACCCATACGTCGCGGATCAGGGAGTCGAGGTCTTCGAGCGTGGCGTCGGGCCGCGCAAGAACCACCAGCCAGTAGGATCTGTCGTGCCGCCCCTGTATCGTGATGATGAGCGACGGCTTTTCCCCTGCAGGCCAGCCCGACGACCGGAGGCAGCCCTCGACGTGCCGCAAAGCCCCCCTCCTGCTCACCGGTTCCCTGCAGAGCATGCAGGTCCCGGGTACGTTCCGTGGTGCCATCCAGAGGATGTTTCACCTGTGACTACATATGATCTGCTTCGACGATCACACCGGAAACATATTGCCGCTCTGTATGCCGAAACGAAAGAAAGTCGCCCCCTCACTCCGTCTCACGACGATCTCGGCGGGGATCGTGAATCCATTGTTAACGGGCTACAAACCCGGATTGCAAAGGCAACGCACGAAGGAAAATGGAATATGGTCAAACGTCTCAGGTATCTGCTGACGCATACCTACTCCGCGAAACTCCTCGCGGTGCGGATCGTCACACAGAACAAAGGCAAGCGAACTCCTGGTGTTGATGGGGTGCTCTGGACATCTGCATCGGACAAGATGCGAGCAGCCCTGAGTCTCACTGACCGCCAGTACCACGCGAAACCACTGCGCCGCATCTACCCGCCGTCGATCGGGTTTACGACCTCAAGCGTGCAGATCCCGGAAAAATCACGTTCATTTCGGGTGACCAGTACACATTCGTGAGCCAGAGCGGTGGCTGCAATGACCGCGTCGGGGAGCTTCATCCCGCAAGTTCGACGCAGGTGGATAGCGCGGTCCGCAATTGTATCGATCAGAGGGTATACTTCCGCAGAACGGATAAAGTCCTCGGCTATCGCATACCCTTCCGGAGTATGCTTCTTCCACCCGAGAAATTCGATCTTTGTGATGATTGAAACACGAAATGAAGAGGTGAGCATCTCTTCGATCTCATTTACTCTCGCCGGCGGAACGGCATCTGCAAGGTAGTAGATGAGGATGTTCGTATCGAGCAGGTACCGACTCATATCCGGTTCCATTCATCCCGCAGGTTCCGGATCTCGGCCTTTAGATCGACGTTTAAGTTTCTGTATATGCCCCGATATTTTCCGGGATCCGGAACCCCAACCCGTTCACCGGCAGGTTTTTCGGCATTCAGGCTGTCCCAGAGGTCGATGGGCACGATAACGCCAGTCTTTCTTCCTTCTGCATCACAGATGTATTGCACTCCCATGCCGCACACTCCAGAATATGGAGATATGAGTGCTCCCGGCAGATGATACTTTTCCCGCTCCGATCCCTTCTTCGCCGGCGAGGGTACTCTCCGGATCTCCTCCTCTCCAGGAACATCCACCACCGCCCGGAAGACAAAACGTCCCCCACAGGTAGGGGAGACGCCCCGGTTGCCAGGCTCCCGGCGCGGGGAAGAGAGTGGGGGCAAAAGACCTCCTCTCACTCCAGCGCGATGACGGCGTCGATGAAGTCCACCTTCGCGGTGTAGTGCTCGCGGTTCCGGATGACTGCCGCGACCGGCTGCCCGTCGGCACCGGTATACCCGACGCACCCGAAGGGGTTGTCGGCGATGACGCTCTCGATGAGGGTGTTCAACGACGTTACGTCGGCGATCGGGACGGCGAGGTCCCGGACCGCCGTCTTGTTGACGGTCTTCTGTACGAAGTCTGCCATGGGTCTTACTCCTTGCCTGCCAGATGCCCCAGATCGGAGATCTGAGGCAGTTGCACTTGCAGTGCAACTCTTCCCGGGAATATGACAGATAACTACAGGGTGGACGGGGGAGGGGATTAGCATGACTTTATCGGGGATAAGACGGAAAAAGGCCACAACATAGGTGTAGGCCATGGAAACGGTCCTCATAACAGGTTACCAGAATGCGGCGATCAATGTTATGAGACTGCAATCTCTGGGTTGAAATACCCTGGATGCCCCCGACTGAAGTCGGGGGAGCAGTCACCTATTCTCACTGTGGAAAAGATTCAACGTTGAGCGTGTGAGAAACCGAGGGTGGAAGCCTCTACAAGGTCTACGCTATTTCCCGTGGTTCGCACGCAACGCCCTTGCCCGCAAGGATCTCCCGCAGCTGCTCCCGGCCGCTCGGCTCCGGGATCTCCCGCTCCTCCTCCCGGGCGGTATCGAGCCAGAGGCCGATAGCCACCTTCACTTCAGAGAGAGCCTCCTCTTCCGTCTCGCCGAACGCGGAACAGCCGGCAAGCTCCGGGTCGACGGCGATGAACCCCTCGTCCTCACCGCTGTAGAAGATCTCGATTGCATATTTATGTGGCATCTTCATCCACGAGCAGAGTATAGTGCTCAATAATCTTAAGAAGTTGCCTTACCTGGTACGGTTTTTGCCCTTCACGTTCTGGAAATTGAGGATATCAGGAATCCCGTCCCGCACGTACACGGTGTGGCTGCCCTTCCCGCCCTTCCGGCGAAACCCGAAGGTTTCCGCCGCACGGCAGAGGTCTTTGAACCGCACGTTCTTTGGGTTGTGCTTCAGGTGCTCGTACGTCTCGCGCCGGTTCATGTGGAGCACCCTTGCAAGTATCACCTCGCTTGATCTTCTCCTCGATCAACCTGTCCTGCAATATCCGCATGAGCTCCGGGTTCTCAGGCAGGCCCTTGCCTATCGTCTCCTGTGTGTCCACCCCATTGCGGTGATCGCCGGGCATGTGGGTGAACTCGAAGACCTCACGGTCCCGGAAGAGGGTCTCGTCGTAGCGGAGGGGAGGGGAACACTTCATATCCAGTCTGGAGAAGGGGAATGGTATAAAGGGTGGCCGTGCGCAGGTTGAAAGTGAAGGGGAAAGAGTCCCCCTCACGCCAGTTCGCCGACGGCGTCGGCCCAGGCCTCGACCGCGGTCTTGATCGCGTCGTCCTGGTAGGACGAGAGCCGGACGGTCGTGCGAGTGAAGGTGACGTAGTAGTCGTCACCCGAGGGGCACAGCGGAGGAGATGACCACCCGGATACGTCGGTCAGTATTATCACCACGAAGAGAGATGCTATTCTATCGGTGAGATCATGAGGACGTTCACGGCCGTGCTCTACAGGGAAGAGGATATGTACGTCGCGGAGTGCCCGGAGGTCGGCACCGTCAGCCAGGGTCGGACGGTAGAGGAGTGCGACCGGCCGTAAGGGCGGGAGCTCGAGCACCAGAGGTGCGAAGGCGGTAGCCAACCTCAAAGAGGCTACGGAGTTGTACTTAGAGGAA
>Ga0265294_10001423_pt1 | contig 32223 bp, 30 predicted proteins | sample MunlanPumphouse3_FD_192504 | JGI IMG/M metagenome (GOLD analysis project Ga0265294, IMG submission 192504) | Groundwater microbial communities from a municipal landfill in Southern Ontario, Canada - Pumphouse #3 | ecosystem: Environmental > Aquatic > Deep subsurface > Groundwater | place...
TTCTTCGCTTGTTTTTTCTTCTCTTCTTTGTGCTTTTTGGCTGCTTTTTTTAGCACCAATCGAGCTTTTTTCTTTTTGCTAAGTTTAGGTCTTTTTTCATCCGTTTTTTTAGCTTTCTTTTTTTTAACTGCTCTTATTTCGGGCAGTTGTTCTTCTTTGTTCTCTTCTGTCATGGATTGTCCTTTAAAATAAGATTGAATTATAGCGTTTTTATAAGAAATAGTGATAAATAACAGTATAATTTAAAAAATAAAGCATAAAAAGATAAAATGACACTATATATAGACGGCGATGCCTTCCCTAATTTACTTAAACCCATTGTTTTAAAAGCCATAAATAAACTTCAAATAGAAACTTTAGTTATTGCAAACAAGAAAATTTTTATAGGGGAGAGTTCTTATATTAATTATATGATAGTAGATTCAAAAGAGAATGAAGCCGATGATAAAATTGTAGAGTTACTTAAAGCAAATGATTTAGTAATAACAGCAGATATTCCACTTGCCAATAGAGTGTTGGAAATAAATGCAGCGGCTATTGACCACAGAGGCACCGAATATTCGCACGATAACATCAAACAGTATTTAGCCATGAGAAACTTAATGCAAGAGATACGTGACAGCGGTGAGATGACTAAAGGACCTTCTGCTTTTACTTCTAAAGATGCACAAAATTTTGCTCATTCGTTTAACCATTTTTTACAAATTAACTATAAAAATTAAAAGGATACCCCATTATTTCAATCGATTTATCAACCAAAAAACAGTTTAAAAACTTCTGCCTAAATAACAAACTAACGGATATGGAAAAAGCTATTGAGTACTTTACTGTTTTTGGTGGCTTAAATATAAAAATTGACACCAATAAACCTTTACTTGAATTAATCCAAACTCATTTACTAAATAACTACAGAATGTTAAGAACAGAAATTGGCTTAATAAGTGGTGGATACAGAGTTGACCACGCTATATTAACAGGAGCTGCACTAGGAGATAGAAGAACGCAAACAGCCTTTAAGAAAGCGCATGTAAGTTTTGAAGAGGGAATGAAGTGCGTGGAAGGCTTATGCGAAAAAGGCATAGTTGAGCTTGAATCTTCACAACACTTTTTAACCCAACAAAGAGGCGATACTAAAGTAGCAAAAAAACTTCTTTTTACAGCTCCTTTTGTACGGTTCTGGTTTGCGTTTATCTCTCCTATTTATAAAGGCATTAAAGAGGGAAATTATGAAGAGTTTTATGCCTTATACGAAAACAGAAAAGCTCAATTTAGTGATTTCGTTTTTGAAGAGTTAGCATTAGAGTTTCTAATTGATTTTTATAAAGAGGATGCTTTAAAACAAATGGGAAAATATTGGGATGATAAAATTCAACTCGATTTAATTGCAAAAACTACTTCTGGAAAAATTATTGTAGGAAGCTGCAAATACAACGATACAAAAGTTAAAAAGAGTGAACTAACAAAGCTTAAAGAAGACTCTTTAAGCTTAAATATTACACCCGATTTATTTATAATTTTTGCGAAAAAAGGGTTTAGCAATGAACTTAAAGCCTTAAAAAGTGAAACTATTCGACTTTTTAGTGCTAAAAGTTTAAAGCTCTTATTGGAATAATTAGCAGTTCTTATAAATCAATAACAATCATATCAAGATATGATACTATCCCAAAAGTATCATCGATATGAATAATAGAATCTATTAAATACTCTTTTTTAGTTAAATACGCATAATTGTTTTTTTCTGAAGAGACTGTATATTCGCTATCTTTTTTAAACTCTTTAAATTTTTCTAATAAATACTCAGAGGTTGATGCAACAAATTGTCTTCGAGTAATAAAAATTTGATTTTTCTTTTTAAAATATACAAAAGTAAAGCTGTAAATTCTATTTTCATCTACAATAATCATTTCCACAAATTTAGTATCTTCTTTTGAAACTTTACTTTTAGAAGCAGAATTTTGATCCCACCATTTAACATACCAATCTTTTTCAAGTGCAAAAGAAAATTCATTGAAAATTTTCATTTTATTAGCATTAGAAGTTTTTTCCAACTCCAATTTTGTTAAAACTGCGTTTAGTACCTCTTTATTATCTTTATTCATAGCACTTAATTCATCGAGTGCATAGCTGTTTATAATTAAAATCATAACTAATATAAAATGTTTCATTATTCCTATCCTTTTTTATAATATCTAAATATTAAATTACAGCTCTTCTAACTTTTTTTCAAACGATGCATTTAATTCATCGAGTTTAGTCTGTTTTTGTGCTAAAACTTCAAATTTTTCTTCTATTTGTTTTTCATATTTAGCAATATTTTTAGAGACTTCCGTTAAGGCATGGTTATCGCCTTTTGCTGTTAATCTTGTAAGTTCATTTTGTTGTTCATCTAACAACTCTTCAAGCTTTAAAATGGCTTCTTCTTGCACTTGAACCTCTTTTTTTAAAGGGGCTGTTGCTTTACTTTTTTCTTGAACTACTGCTGCTCTGAGTTTTTTAATCTCTTTTTTATTGACATTGGGTTTTTTAACTTTTTTTACCTCAACAATATCATCTTCCCAACCAATTTTTTCCAAGAACTCATCGTATGTTCCATTAAAATAATCCGCTCCATCGTTGGTGAAAACAATAAGTCTGTCACACACAGCACGTAGTAAATCTTCACTGTGCGTTACAATCATACAAGAGCCTTCAAAGGCTTTAATAGCCTTAGTTAAGGCTTCAATAGAATCCATATCAAGGTGGTTAGTAGGCTCATCTAGAAAGAGTAAGTTAACATCTTTGGCAATAATTTTTCCTAACATTACCCTACTTTTTTCACCCCCAGAAAGAAGTGAAATTTTCTTTTTAGCATTGTCTCCTGAAAACATCATTATTCCAGAAATTCCTCGAATGGTAGATTCAGGAAGTTTAACATTTGCGGAATAAATCTCATCCATTACACTATTGTTTTGACTTAAATGTGAAATATTTGTTTGTCCAAAATGTCCAAAAACAGTGCTGCTATGGTAATTTATACTTCCACTTAAAGAGTTAAGCTCTCCTGCAATTACATTTAACAGCGTTGACTTACCTTTACCATTTTTCCCAATAATTCCAATAGTTTCGCCCTTACTTAAAGCAAAAGTAATATCTTTAAATAAAATATTATCAGCGTTGTATCCAAAACTAACATCATTAACTTCCAACAAATATTTTGCAGAAGTATCTTTGTAGTTAAAATCAAATTTTAAATTGGCATCATAATGAAGGTCATCCATTACTTCGATTTTTTCTAAAATTTTTACTTTAGATTGAGCTAACGCTGCTGTTGATGCTCGTGCTTTATTTTTAGCAATAAACTCTTCAAGCTCTTTAATTTTTTTATCTTGTGTAATTTTTTGTTTTTCATAATGCTCTTCATTGTTAGCTAAGAGTTCATAAAATTTTCTAGTGCTTCCTTGTATCATAAAAGCACTCTTTCTAACAATTCCCATAGTATGCGTACAAACGCTCTCCATAAAATCTCTGTCGTGCGTAATTAGTATTACTTCACCCTCAAACGATTTTAGAAATGCTCTTAACCATCTAATAGACAAAATATCCAAGTAGTTTGTAGGTTCATCCAGTAAAAGCATATTGGGTTGTGTTAAAAGAAGTTTTGCCAAATTAATTCGAATTTGGTACCCTCCTGAAAATGTTTTGGGTGCTTTTTCTAAATCTTCTTGTGAAAACCCTAATCCAAATAAAATCTTTTCAGCTTTATAAATATTATATCTGTCCTCTTCATTTAATGCTAAGGAGGTCTCTTCAATTAAAGTTTTTTCAGTAAAATCAAAATATTGTTTTAAAGCACCTATTTTGTAGTTTCTTGGAATAGAGACTTCTCCCCCATCGGGTTGTTCTTCTCCTAAAATAAGTTTAAACAGCGTTGATTTACCACTTCCATTTCGTCCTACTAACCCTACTTTATTACCTGCGTTTAATCTTAAGTCCAATTCATTATACAATTCATTAGTTGGATAACTTTTTGATACATTTATAAGTTCTATCATGTTTCTCTTTTTATTTTAGTTTCTATTTTTAAAGCCGTGATTATACGATATATGTGATTATAGGTTAATTAGAATAATTGAAAATTATAAAATTCTATCTCAAAAAGAAATTATGCTTTTAATTTTTATATCTAATTAATTGGGTTTTTGATATATTATTAATATAAACAGTTAATACAACAAAGTTTAAACATGAAGGAATACTCAAGTGAATAGTTCACAACACAATATTTTAATCGTTGAAAATTCTACCCCTATCTTAGCCCTTATCAAAGAGAGTTTTAAAAACTCTGCTTATACGCTTTACTTTGCACAAAATATTGATAAAGCTAAAGAGATTATTACCAGTAATTCTATTGGCTACTTAATTTTAAATGATTCAATAACCTCTCCTATTCAAAAAGATTATCCTTCTTTTTTTGAAGATGTAACTATTAAAACCTTTATTATCACCTCAGCACAAGCAGATATGAAAGCTCTTTTTTACACCAAAGGCGTTGTTGATTATTTAGACAGAACCACTCATTTTGAGTTTCAAATTAATCAATTGCCACACATGGTTGAGCAAACACAAAATAATAAAGACCGAACCATCTTAATTGTTGAAGAAAAACTTCAAACACAAAAAGAGTTGCGAACAGTTTTTGAAAACAGAAATTACAATGTTATTACGAAGCAATATTCTAAAGAGATTCTCACTTTAGCTTCTTTAGAAAAAATAGATTTGATTTTATTAAATATTGATAATGAAAAAAATATTTTAGATTTTATACTGCAACATAAAAAAGAGTTAATTGATACTTTAAATATCTCCATTTTATTTATGGGATACACTATTTCTGCAACAGTATTAAGAGATGCTTTAAAAATTGGGATTTGTGGTTTTGTTAATAAGCCCTATGCTATTGAAGAGTTAATTTTAAAAGTGGATATGTGGATTAACAATAAAATAAAAAGTGAAGAGTTAATAAGCTCTACTTCTTTACTGCAACAATATAAAAATACTGTTGACAGAAGTTCCATTGTTTCAAAGACCAATCCTAAAGGAATTATTACTTATGTCAATGACTCCTTTTGTGCTATATCAGGATATACACCCGATGAACTAATAGGAAAACCTCATAATATTGTAAGACACCCAGATATGGAAGCCTCTGTTTTTAAACAAATGTGGAAGACCATCAAAGAAGAGAAAAAAACTTGGTTGGGAGAGGTCAAAAACAGAGCTAAAGATGGAAGCACCTATTGGGTTCAAACTATAATTAACCCTATTTTAGATGCCAATGGAAATATTCTTGAATATATTGGTATAAGAAATGACATAACCGATTTAGAAAAAACAAAAGAGTATTTACAAAAACAGTTTAATATTACAAAAGATAACTTTGCAGAGATAATGACCTTAACAAAACTCTATGAAGAGGCTATGAATAAAAGTAATATTGTACTTCGTATTGATAAAAATAAAACAATTGCCTATGCCAATGATCAATTTTATACACTCATGGGTTACAGTAAAAAAGAGCTTATAGGAAAACCGTACTCTTATATTAATCGCCCTACTGATATTAAAAGTGATGAATTTTCAAACATAGATAAAGTTTTAGAACAAGTAAACACAAAAGGTGTTTGGAAAGGAAAGTTACGAAATATTTCTAAAAAAGGGAAAATTTTCCATTTTATTTTAACTATTCTACCTATTAAAAATGCCAAAGGCGAAATTCTAGAGTATATGGGAATACGCCAAGATATTACTGAAGTAGTTGAACTGCATGAAGAGTTAGAAGCCACTCAAAGAGAGATTGTCTATAAAATGGGCGAAATTGGAGAGACCAGAAGTAAAGAGACAGGCAATCATGTAAAAAGAGTAGCTGAATACTCTAAACTTCTAGCGGAACTTTATGGGCTAAGTGCTAAAGAGTCTGATATTTTGTTTACCGCAAGCCCAATGCACGATATTGGCAAAGTAGGTATCCCCGATGCCATTTTAAATAAACCAGGTCCACTAGATGCCAAAGAGTGGAAAATTATGAAAACACACTCTGTTATTGGATATAACATTTTAAAAACCTCCAAACGAGAAGTTTTAAAAGCAGCTGCTATTGTTTCAAGAGAACATCATGAAAAATGGGATGGAAGTGGATACCCACGAGGTCTTAAGGGTGAAAAAATTCATATTTTTGGAAGAATTACAGCCGTTGCCGATGTGTTTGATGCCCTAGGAAGTGACCGATGTTATAAAAAAGCGTGGGAAGATGAACGTATATTTAAACTTTTATTAGAAGAGAAAGAGAAACATTTCGACCCTGTATTAATTGAACTATTTATGACACACATTGAAAAATTTAAAACCATAAGAGATAAATACAAAGATTAAACGCCATTTTATCTCTACGAAGCAGCTTCAAAATGCGTTACTATGTAGAAAATAAATTAGGAGCCTATCTTGAACTGTTCTAAAATATTTGATTTAGCCATCATTGGTTCTGGAATTGGTGGAAGTTTATTGGCATCTTTAAATCAAGATAAAAGAACTATTTTGTTTGAAAAAGATAGCCATGTAGGTGGTTGTGCAAGTACTTTCAAACGCTTTGGAAACAGCTATAACACAGCTGCAACTACCTTTGTAGGGTATGAAAATGGACACATTATTAAAAAAATGTTTGATAGCCTTTGTTTTATTCCCAACTTAAAACAAAGTTCCATGGCTATGCGTGTTATTCAAGAAAATACCATCATTGATAGAACTCAAAATTTTGAAACTTTTTTAGAACAGATAAACAACAACTACCCTAACCCCCATAATCAGGAGTTTTGGGAAACTGTTAAAGAAATTGATGAAAAGTTTTGGAAACTCAAGCATTTTTACTACTCAAAAAAGAGTCTACTCTCTTATGCTAAAACTGCTTTATTTGTAGTTGAACTTTTGAAAACTTACAAAGGAGTTCTTTTTAAAAGTGCTAAAGGCTTTATTGCCGACACTTTAGGAGAAATCTCAAACGAGTACAAAGATTTTATCAATGCCCAACTTCTTATTACAGTTCAAAGCAGCTATGAAAAGATTCCATTGCTTTCTATGGCATTAGGTTTAGCTTACCCTTTTCATAAAGTCTATTATATTAAAGGCGGCATGGGAAATTTAATAGAAGAGTTGCTTGCAAATGTTAATGTTCATACAAAAGAAGAAGTATTAAATATTTATAAAGATAAAAAGTTTTACCGCATTACTACTTCTAAAAAAGAGTATTGTGCGTATAGTGTGGTATTGAACTCTACTGTGTATGACAGCCATAACTTGTTTACTCAAAAAGAGATTCTAAGCTACTATAAAAAATTCGCTTTTAATGACCAAAGTGCCTTTATGGTTTACTTAACTCTTGATTCCCAAGAGGAGTTTTTACACCACTATCAAATTTTATTAACAAAAAAAATTCCCAACACTATTTCTAACTCTTTTTTTATCTCCTTTAGCGATAAACAAGATGCCTTGCTTTCTAAAAATGGATACAGCATTACTATATCTTGCCATACCAAAGCCTCTTTTTGGGAAAATTTAAACCCAATTGAGTACGCTCAAAAAAAAGAGCATACAGAAGCTTTTATTGTGGAAGAATTTTTAAATCACTTTAAAATGTTAACACCACAAAATATTGTAAACTGTTTTAGTGGTACGGCTAAAACATTTAAACACTATGCTTTAAGAAGCAATTGCGGAGGCAATAAACTTTTCTTTAGCAACTTCTTTAAACTGCCCACCACATCGACACCTTTTAAAGGGTTGTACAATATAGGCGACACTGTTTTTTCAGGGCAAGGTTGGCCAGGTATTGCTTTAGGAGTGGATGTCTTAAATAAGGAGTTAAATGAATAATGAATATCTTAAAATAACACTAAAAGATTGGGTAATAATAGGACTCATTGGTTCTTTTTTAGGCTTTTTATTGGGATGGTTATTTTACTTTTTTAATATAGAGTTCCAAAACCACACCACTATAGTTTTTTCAAGCTTGTGTGCATTTTTTATAGTACTGTTTGCATTAACTCTTATTTCATTTTCAAACCACTTTTTATTGCCAAAAATCAATCAACGACTATGGTATGCTATTAGCCTATTTTTCTCTTTTATATCGGGATTACTAGGTTTTATTACGGCATTTATGATAAGTTTTTCCTTCCATTTTCCAATAGTTGAAGTATTAAAACCCTATTGGTATTTTATTGCATTAATCTGTGGCATTTTAACTTTAGGCATTGGGTTAATGTTTCACTGGTTTATTGTTCTTAAAAATAGACACGAACAATCACAAATGGCTCTGTTGGAGAATAAAATAAAAGCTTTGGAAAATGAGCTTAATCCTCATTTTTTATTCAATGCATTAAACTCCATGAGTGAATTGGTCTATATTGATGCCAAAAAAGCAGAAGATGCTATTTTAAACCTTTCACAATTTTTACGCAATGCCATAAAAAGTGAGAGCTTAATAGAGTTAAAAAAAGAACTTGATATGGTTAAAACCTATGTTGAAATAGAAAATATTCGTTTTGAAGATAAAATAAAACTTCATCTTAATATCCCCTCTTCATATGAAACCGAATTAGTCCCTAAATTTTCCATTCAACTCTTAGTAGAAAATGCCATTAAACACGGATTTTTAGGAGAGCCATTAACTTTAAATATAGAAGCTAAAGAAGATGTTATTTTTATTGAAAACAATGGAAAACTTGAAAAAAACTTAGTTTTTGGAACCGGTCTTCAGAACTTGCAACAACGATTAAAACTTCTAAATATTGGAGTCCTTTCTTATACTACTCAAAACACCATGTGTTTTAAAATTCAATTACATAGGAAAGCAAAATGAAAGTTCTCATAGTAGATGATGAAAATTTGGCTTTAAACCGATTAAACCGATTATTAAACGAACAAAACATCACCAATATTACAGCGTGTAACGACCCCTTATTAGCATTAGAAAAAATAAAAGAAGAGAGTTTTGATGCTATTTTTTTAGATATTTCTATGCCCAAAATGAATGGTCTGGAATTAGCTCAGAAAATAGCAAAATATTCAGCCAATACTTTTATTGTCTTTCAAACGGCTTACGAAAAGTTTGCGCTAGAAGCATACCAAAGTGGAGGGATGGGATATTTACTTAAACCCATACAGAGCAAAAGTATTGGTGCAATTGTAGAAAAAATTCGCCTGTTTTTGGGCAATAAATCACAAAATGAACCCAAAATTTTAGCAAAAAGCCATGATGTTATTCATCTTGTTCCTATTAGTGAAATCTATTTTATTAAAGCCAATTTAGATGAAGTAATACTTCAAACCAAAGAGCAAGAGCTTTATGCTAAAAAGAAAATAGGCGAACTCGAACAGTTTTTAAAAGATAAAAATTTCTTTAGAATACATCGTTCTTATTTACTTAATGTTGATAAAATCCAATCTATGCAAAGTGTTGAACAATCAAAGCTACAAATTAGTTTTAAAGAGCTTGATTGCATAGTTACAAGCTCAAAAGAGGGAGCAAAAGAGTTCAGAGAATATCTTCAAAGAAGAGTTATTTAACGATGAAATAACAAAAAAAGCGTACCAACAAACTATGATGTTGGTTATAATTCAAGAAGAAAAAAAGGAAGCAGTATGAGCGTAGTATTAACAATTGCAGGAAGTGACAGCAGCGGTGGTGCTGGTATTCAAGCCGATTTAAAAACATTTGAAGCCTTTGGTGTTTTTGGTTGCAGTGCTATTACCATTTTAACCGCACAAAATACTCAAGGGGTCACTGATATTTTGGAAGTCTCACCCTCTTTTGTACGCAATCAAATTAAAGCTATTTTTGAAGATTTCAATGTAAAAGCTTTAAAGATAGGAATGCTTTATTCAAATCCTATTATTGATGTTGTTAAAGAAATTATTCAAAATTTAACTATTCCTATTGTATTTGATCCTGTTTTTATTTCAAAAGCAGGTTCTAAACTTTTACATGACGATGCCATTTTAAATTTAAAATCCCTACTGCCTTATGTAACAGTTGTCACACCTAATTTGTATGAAGCTAAAGAGCTGTTTGGTTATGAACCTAACACCAATCAAGGCTTAGAAGAGATTCACTCTTTAAACTGCAAAACAGTCATTAAAAATCATAAAGAGTTTATAAATAATCATTTTCGTTCAATTGATATTTTATACCACAATCAGGAAATCACCCGTTTTGATACACCCTATTTAGAAGTAAATAACTTTCATGGAACAGGTTGCAGTTATTCAAGTGCTATTGCTGCAAATTTAGCACAAGGAAAAATAGTAGAAGAGTCTATTGCCTTGGCTAAAAAGTTTATCTATTTAGCGATTAAACACGCTCCAAATATTGGAAAAGGAAGTGGTCCAATAGATCATAAAACTGCAGGTGAAATATGTTTGATAGAAAAAACTTAAAAAAATTAACTGTCATTAATAATGACATTTTAACTCTTCTTAGCTCTATAAATGGACATTATTTTAAGGAGTCGTTATGAAATTATCTCTTGCCTTGGAATGGTTTTTAAATCCTGATCATTTACCTTTCATTGCAGGTATTCAAATGGGTAAATATAAACAAGAGGGCTTAGATGTCGTTTTAATAGAACCTAAAGAGCATTATGATGGATTTAAAGATTTACATGATGGCAAAATAGATATTCATATTAACGAACCTTTGCATCTGTTTGAACACCATTTTGAAGGGATTAAGTCCTTAGGATGTTTTTTTGAAACCAATGGAGGAGTAATGGTAAAAGCTTCTCGATTGCACAATTTAAAAAACAATGAAGATTTTGTCATAACAACACCTGCGTCCAATGAAACAACTAACACCATAGGGTTTGAAATTTTAAATCGTTATGCTAAAAAAGAAGGCTTTACTCTTAATAAAAAAAATATAAAATTTATTCAAACCGATTTTTACCATCTTAAAAATCTAAAAAAAATCCAATTCGATGCCGCATGGCTCTGTTTTTACAACTTTGAAGCCATTGAAGCACAATATGAAGATTTTAATCATATTTTTATTGACCACACTCTTTCGCCTTACCCTAATTTTAGTGCCTTGGAATTAATGACCACTCAAAAAATTATTAGTGAAAAAAAAGAGGCACTAAAAAGTTTTATAAAAGTTACTGAATATATGATTGAGTTTTGTAAAGCCTACCCTGAAAAAGCAAGAGAGCTTTATTATGAGTACTCAAATACTTCTCGCAGTGAATTAACCAATCGTATTATTGAAAACACGCTAACTCGTTTTGAAGAAAGTATTAAATCTGACGCAAAACGATGGAAAGATGTATATAATTTTTTACACGAGCTAAATTTAGTTCATTTAACCAACAATGAATATGACAACATTTTTGACATCAAAGAGTTATTATGAATATATTTTCTATGAGACAAGAGTACACGGATAAAGGATTGCGACGAAACGATTTGCATGACAATCCTATTAATCAATTTGAGCTTTGGTTTAAACAAGCCATGGAAGCAAAGTTATTAGAGCCAAATGCCATGAATTTAGCTACGGTTTCACAAGAGTTAATGCCCTCAATTCGTACGGTATTACTTAAAACATACGACAACAATGGCTTTGTATTTTTTTCCAATTATAAAAGTAAAAAAGCACAACACCTAGAACACAATCCCAATTGTGCCGCTTTATTTGCATGGTTAGATTTAGAAAGGCAAGTTAAAATTGAAGGCGTTTGCGAAAAAATAAGCACTCAAGAGTCATTAAAATATTTTCTTTCTCGTCCTAAAGGGAGTCAAATTGGTGCTTATATTTCCCAACAAAGCGAAATAATTAGCTCAAGAAGTCTTCTTGAAGCCAAATTTAATGAAATCAAAAATAAGTTTTTAAAAGGAGAAGTCCCTTTCCCCTCTTTTTGGGGTGGCTATATATTAAAGCCAAAAGTTATTGAGTTTTGGCAAGGTGGAAAAGATAGGCTTCATGACCGATTTGAATACAGATTGCTTGAAAACAACCAATGGGAAATTAACCGTTTAGAACCATAAAAATAAAGGAAAAAATATGTCTTGTGAAAAATGTACTGAAAAATTTATTCTAGAAAACAGAGCTGTAAAAATATTTTTTATCTCTGAAGTAGAAGAGTTAAATGCAAAAATAATAATCTTTCTAATGAAATTAGGCTTTAGCTTACAAAAAATGCACGACTTAGTCTATATTGAAGAAGCAAATGAAAAAGATTTTTTCATTTCCAATGTCGATGCATTTATTGCTAATTTCAATGAACTTGAAACTCAAAAAATAAAACTTTATATTCAAGACAGTGGTGCAAATTTTAATTTACAAGCACTGCTAAGTGCAAAGCCAATGCAGAGATATATTAATCTCATTCAAGACAAAGAGTTTTTTGATATTGTTAACAATGAAAGTTTAACTTCTTATTTTCAGCCCATAATTAAAGCAAGTGATAACTCTATTTATGGTTATGAAGCACTTATTAGAGGAGTTAAAGCCAATGGTGAGTTAATGTTTCCCGATGAACTGTTTGCAAAATCTTCTCGCAATGATTTGGACTTTAAACTCGACAGATTGTGCCGTGAATCCGCACTTAAAACAGCAGCGGTTAAAAAAATCCAACAAAAGGTTTTTATTAACTTTATTCCTACTTCTATTTATGACCCTGAATTTTGTTTAAACTCTACGGTTAAATGGGCAAACCAGCTTGAATTTGACTCTAAAAACATTGTGTTTGAAGTGGTTGAAACACAAAAAGTAAAAGACCAAGTTCATTTAAAAGAGATTTTAATGTATTACCGTGAAAAAGGGTACAAAATTGCGCTTGATGATGTGGGAGAGGGGTATTCTAGTTTAAATATGCTTATAAAACTTAAACCCGATATTATTAAAATAGATAGAAATATTATTGAAAATATTCATGCAGATGTGTTTAAACAATCGGTTTATAAAGCCTTGTACACTGTTGCCAAAGAGAATAATATTGAAGTCCTAGCAGAAGGTATTGAAACACCTTATGAGTTAGAGACCATTAAAAACATTGGTGTAGATTATATGCAAGGTTACTATTTCGCAAAACCAACAGCAGAGCCGGTAAGAACATTATAAATTAATTTTACAAATACTAAATATTATATATTTTAGTAAATGATATTAATCAATGATAGGAGTAAAGAAAAAGAGTATTGTGAAGTTAATGTAATTTATTTACTTCTTAAGGAGAGTACTTGGAAAGTAAAAACAATCGTGCCTTAATAAAAAATAAGCTTATTTTTTTAGTGCTAATGCCCATAGTTGCACTGGTTGCAATGACATTGATTTTTAGTGTTGATAACTATACTAAATATTGTCATTTGGAAAAACTTGAGAAATTTATCAAACTCTCAACCAAAGTAAGTCATTTAGTTCATGAGATACAAATTGAAAGAGGTGCTAGTGTTGGGTATTTTAGTAACAAAGAAGATTTTCTTGAGCTTTTAACTCTTCAACGAAAGAAAACGGCATTAAGAGAAAAAGAGCTTTTTGAATTTTTAAAAAAACTTGATAAAAGTGATTTTGGTAATGCTTTTAATCAAGATTTAGAAAAAGCTTTACAAAAGCTCTCTTTGTTAAAAAGCTATCAAGAAAAAATTGACAATGAATTACTCTCTTCAAAAGAGATAATAGCTTTTTATACTCAACTTAATGAAAAGTTTTTACACACTATTTTATACATATCTAAAGAGGCTAAAAATGCTGAACTCTCACTTCATTTGGCATCGTATGTTAACTTTTTATTTGCAAAAGATATTGTAGGAAATCAAAGAGCTTTAGTAACCGGTATTTTAAATGCACCTTATTTAAACAAAAATTTACTTCATGAATTTAGCACCTTAAGAGAGAGAAAAAATATACAGTAATGCATTTATTACCTATTCAAGTGCTGAGACATTAGAATTTTACAACCATCTTTTAGTGGGAGAAGATATAGATGAAGTCAATCGTATTGCAGAAGATATTCTAAAACATAAATCATTTGATGATGAACATGTTAAAATTGAAAATAATCACAGTTCACAATATTGGTTTAATCAAATTACCAGCAAAATTAATAAACTTAAAAAAATAGATGATTATTTACTTAACCAAACCAATATAAAGATTTATTTACTTTTAAATGACTCTAAACTTTCATTGTTTATGTTTATAGTTTCAAGTCTTGTTATTATTTTCTTGGTGTTTATACTTGGGTTTTTAATTTCAAGAAATATTCACCAATCTATAGAAAACCTATTTAGCGGCATTGAACAATTCTTCAAATATGTTAATAAAGAGATTACCGATATTCCTTTAATTGAACAAAGTATTAGCAAAGATATCAATTTAAAGATTAAAGATTTAAATGAAAAAATATTGACCACTAAGAAATTGCTTGATAAAGATTATAAATTTTTAGAAGAGTCGCTGTCATTGTCAAAACTTTATGAATATGCTATTGAAAAAAGTAATGTAATTATACGATTGAACCTAAAAAGAGAGATTACCTATGTTAATAAACTTTTTACTGAAGTAAGTGGTTACAGCAATGAAGAGTTAGTAGGAAAACCATATGGGTATATTAAATACCCTGATGTTAGTGACCTTGAGATTGATAAACTGTTTCGAATAATAGAAGCTGGAAAAGTATGGAAAGGGACGTTAAAAAATATTGGAAAAGATGGTAAAGCGTTTTACTCTATTTCAACCGTTGTTCCAATTAAAAATAAATCAGGCGATATTTTAGAGTATATGCAAATACGGCAAGATATTACAGAAGTTGTTAATTTACACCAAGAGCTTGAAGATACTCAAAGAGAAGTTATTTATAAAATGGGAGAGATCGTTGAAACAAGAAGTGAAGAAACGGGGAACCATGTTAAAATTGTTGCTGAATACTCAAAACTGTTAGCAATAAAATGTGGATTAAGCACAAGCGAATCTGAACTGTTAAAGCACGCAAGTCCTATGCATGACATTGGGAAAGTAGGTATTCCTGACGCCATTTTAAACAAACCTGGCAAATTGACTCCTGAAGAGTTTGAAATTATGAAAAACCACACAACTGTTGGTTTTGAAATATTAAAAAACTCCAATCGCCCTATTTTAAAGGCTTCTGCAATTGTTGCATACGAACATCATGAAAAATGGAATGGCACAGGATACCCCCGAGGCTTAAAAGAGCAAGATATTCATATATATGGAAGAATCACAGCCATTGCTGACGTATTTGATGCTTTAGGAAGTGAGCGTATCTATAAAAAAGCGTGGAAGCTTAATGATATTTTAGAACACTTTAAAGAAGAGAGAGGAAAACACTTTGATCCTACTCTTATTGATCTCTTTTTTGAACATTTAGACGAATTTTTAGAAATAAGGGAGATGTATAAATAATTTTTAATTTTATCTTTTCTTGACATATATCAACTGCTTATAATTATATTTCTATTATAATTAAAATAGTTAAGTTTGAAGAAAGGTTTCAAAATGGTTTCGAATTTGTCATTAAAAGCAAAACTTCGGGTACTTGTTTATATTATGATTATTATATTGGGGTTTTTTTCACTCAATATCATTTATGAGAAATATCAAAAAAAAATTCAGTTGCAAGAGCTAAAAATAAGCGTTGAACTATCAACGTATTTTTCAAAGCTTGTTCATGAATTACAAAAAGAGAGAGGATTTACAGCAGGTTTTCTAGGAAGCAATGCTACTGAGTTTGTTAAAGAATTACAACAACAGCAACTTGACACCAATATTCAATTAGAATCATTTCTTACTTATTTAAAGCAGCATAAAATTGCATCTTTATTATCCAATAAAATCAAACAAATTGAAGATAATTTAAATAATCTTTCCGTTATGAGAGAGTTGGTTCAATCACAATCACTGCAAACAAGTGAAGCTCTTGCTTATTACACCAATGCCAATGAAGTGATTTTAGAAGCAGTAATAGAAATATCTAAACTTTCAGACTCTCCTATTATTTCTCAACAACTCAATGCTTATATTAATTTTTTATTAGCAAAAGAAAGAGTTGGTATTGAGCGAGCGTTAGGGGCTAATGCTTTAGCCAACAATGCATTTAAAGGGGATTTAAAAAATAGATTTGTCTCTATTATTGCCATTCAAGATGGATTTTTCAAAAGTTTCAAAGATTATACGACTCCCAAAGAATTAGACTTCTTTACTTTGAAATTAAACACGCAAGAAGTAGCTGAAGTTGCACAAATGCGAAAAGTTTTATTGGAAAAAGAACAAAATTTTGGAATAGAATCTTCTGTTTGGTTCACTAAAATTACCAATAAAATTAATTTACTAAAATCCATAGATGACTATTTGGCTCAAAATTTAACCCAAAGTATAAATGAAGAGATAAGCACTGCTGCACAAATGTTTATTACTTTTGCTATTATTGCTATTAGTGGGTTTTTATTAATCATTTTTATCTCATTTACTGTTACAAAAGATATTTTAAACAAAATAAAAATCTTTCAAGCAGGGTTATTAAACTTTTTTAGTTTTGTTAATAAACAAACTCCAACTGCTGTATTAATTGGATTAACATCATCGGATGAGTTTGGGGTTATGTCTAAAATTGTAAATGAAAATATTAAAAACACAGAAAGAATTATCAACCAAGAACAAGCTTTTTTAAATGAGGTAGCCCAAGTTGTTGAAAAAACAAAACAAGGTGAACTTACCCATAAATTAAGCTGCGAAATTCAAAGCGATGCATTAAATGCATTAAAAATAAGTTTTAATGACATGATTGCAACCTTAAATAAGAACATTGCTAATAACACCAATAAAGTGTTGGAAGTATTGGAAAAATTTGCACAATTTGACTTTAGAAAAAGCATTGAAAATGCCTATGGAGTAATTGAATTAAGACTTAATGATGTTAACTCTTTAATTAATACAATGCTTGTAAATAATAAAGCCAATGGTTTAACTTTACAACTAAGTGCCAACACTCTTTTACAAAATGTTGAAGTTTTAAGCACCGCTTCGAATCAAGCAGCTGCATCATTAGAAGAAACAGCCGCCGCACTAGAAGAGATAACTGGGAATATCACAAGTAATACAGAAAATATTATTAAAATGTCAAGATATGCCAATGAATTAACTAGCAGTGCAAATCAAGGTGAAAAACTGGCCAACCAAACGAATATTTCAATGGATGAAATTAACGAACAAGTTGAAGCAATCAATGATGCTATTACGGTAATTGACCAAATTGCATTTCAAACAAATATTCTAAGCCTAAATGCAGCTGTAGAAGCAGCCACCGCAGGAGAAGCTGGAAAAGGGTTTGCAGTAGTTGCAGCAGAAGTGCGAAACTTAGCCAACCGAAGTGCTGATGCTGCAAAAGAGATTAAAATGTTGGTTGAAAATGCCAACTTAAAAGCCAACAACGGAAAAAATATTGCCAACGAAATGATACTGGGGTATCACAGTTTAAACGACAATATCAATAAAACTTTAGAGCTTATAAAAGATATTGAATCCGCTTCAAAAGAGCAACAAATTGGAATAGAACAAATTAACAATGCAGTTGCAGAACTTGACCAACAAACTCAACAAAACGCTCAAGTAGCATCACAAACAAGACAAATTGCACAAAGCACTCAACGCATTGCCAACAATGTGGTACACGATGCTAATGAAAAAGAATTTATAGGAAAAGAGACCGTAACCGCTCACGATTTCAATTAAAAATAGCTATAATTGTTTTAATTTAATTTTCTAAAGGAAAAAAATGGTTAAAATAATTATAGCAACCCTTCTTTGTATAAATCTTTTTAGTGCAACTTTACCTTCTAAACAAATTTTAGAACAACAAATTGGAAAGATGATAATTTTCGGATTTGAAGACTCAAAACTAGAAAACAATAGCCCTATTATAAATGCTATTGAGCGTTACAATTTAGGTGGAGTAATTTTATTTGACCGTTTTTACGAAGACAGAAGTCGCATTAAAAATATTGAATCACCCCAACAACTCCAAGCATTAACACAAAAATTAAAAGAAATATCCCCCCAATTATTAATAAGTATTGATCAAGAAGGTGGAAAAGTACAACGCCTAAAAGAGTCTTATGGCTTTGCTTCAACTCCTAGCGCTTTTGAAATGGCAAAGTTAAGTGAAGAAAAAGCAAAAGAGTCCTATGAAAATATGGCAAAAATGCTAAAGAAAAGTGGAATTAATCTAAACTTCGCCCCCGTAGTTGACTTAGCATTAAATCCACAAAATAGAGTTATCTATGGACTTGAACGCTCTTACGGAAAAACTTCAGATATGGTAACTGCATATGCTTCAATTTTTATAGATGCCTTAGAAAAAGAGGGAGTCATTGCTGTTTTAAAACACTTCCCAGGGCATGGCTCTTCTTTAAACGATTCACACAAGGGTTTTGTAGATGTAACACAAACATGGAGCGAAATAGAGCTAGAACCTTTTAAACAGCTATTAGAAAAAAACAGTGTTCAAATGATAATGACCGCCCACATTTTCAATGCAACTTTAGATAAAAATTATCCAGCTACGCTTTCACATAACACCAATACAAAACTTTTAAGAGAAAAACTAGGCTTTAAAGGTGTAATTATAAGTGATGACTTGCAAATGAAAGCCATAAGTGAGCACTACAGTTTAAAACAAACCGTAACTTTAGCAATTAATTCAGGAGTAGATTTACTACTTTTCGGAAATCAATTAGCCAAACAAGATTTAGAAGAACTTATTAATACCATTTATGAAGAAGTTTCCAGTGGAAATATTTCCTATGAGTTGATTTTAAAAGCCAATGAGCGGATTGCGGCTTTAAAAAAAGGAGTTTAAAGCTCCTTTCCATCATCGAGTGTTATTTTATTTCGACCGCTATTTTTAGCTGCATAAAGCAGTTCATCGGCTTTTTTTATTGCTTCATCATAAGTTTTATAACCACTTCGTATAGATACACCTGCGCTAAATGTGATTTGAATTCGTTTGTCTTCATAAACAAATTTATTCTCTGCAATAATAGTTTTAACTCTTTTTAAATAACTAAGCAGTTCTCGTTTGAGTTTAAAGTGTACAATGGCTACAAACTCTTCTCCACCGTATCTGCAAAGTACATCGTGCTCCCGTGTTTGTTTTTCTAAAATTTTTGCAAATGTTTTTAGAATTACATCTCCCGCATCGTGTCCATAAGTATCATTTATTTTTTTAAAGAAGTCAATATCAAAAAAGACAACTGCATATTCTAAGTTATTACGTTCAAAATTACTCTCTATTTTTATTAACTCTTTTTCAAATGCTCTTCTAGTTAAAACCCCAGTTAAATGGTCAATTTGGCTCTCTTTAGTAGCAACTTTAAGCTCTTTTTCAAGAGATTTAATACGGTCTTCTAATTGGCACACATTAGTTTTGTCTTTTATTAAATTTTGTCCTACTAAATTCATTTCGTTTTCAATATTTTCAACAGCATTAACCAATTTATTTTGCAAATCCGATAAATCAGTAGGGTTGCTTTTTGTAATATCTATAGCTTTAATTTGCTCTTTAATACCAGAAACATTTTCACTGCCTGAAGTGTTGTTTGTAATGGCATCGTTAAGATATTTTCCCATAAGAGTAACTAACTTAGCAATATCTTCTGTTTTTTGTTTTACAAACTCTTTATCGGAAGCAAATCTTTGTGTAATAAACTCTTGCATCTCTTTTTGAATCTCTTCTTCAAACATTAAAGCAGGAGAATTTCCAATTTTAATATTAAATTTGGCTAATTTTTCATCAAGCTGTAGACTAATTGAAGGAATTAAAGAAGAACTAATCATCTCACTTAAGCTGGTTACATTTTTAACAGCAATTCTTTCAAGCAAGATAGGAATAAACTCTTCAGGAGTTTTAATCTCTCTTTTTTTGACTTCAGCTTGTTCATTTGAATTCAATTTAGAAAGAAATTCACGAAATTTTCTACAATCCGCAACATCAAGATTCAATTCATTAGCCACATTACAAAACTCTTTATTATATTGTGAAGGAGTTGCTAAAATATTTTTTTCTCTTAAATTAAGAAAAGTTTGTTTGATAACTTTATTGACTTGATTTACCTGACTGCTCATTGCTTATCCTAATAATTTTTTAACCATTTCATTAATTCGTTTTCCATCAGCAGCTCCAGCTAGGGTTTTTGAAGCAACACCCATAACTTTGCCCATATCTTTCATGGAAGCAGCACCTACGTCTTGAATAATAATTTTCATTCTATTTTCAAGCTCTTCATCGCTTAATTGTTGTGGTAAATATGATTTAAATACTTCAACTTGTTCAAGCTCTTTTTGTACTAAATCATCTCGTCCTGCATCTTTATATTGAGAAGCTGCTTCTTCTCGCTGTTTAATGCCTCGTTGTATTAATTTAATAACATCTTCGTCGTTAAGCTCTTTTCTTTCATCTACTTCTACTTGTTTAATCATTGTATTAATAGCTCGAATTGTATCTCTTTTTAAAATATCTTTGGCTCTCATCGCCTCTTTTAAATCATTTTTTAGTTGTTCTATTAAACTCATTGCATTTCCTTTTTATTTAAGTAAATAAGAAAAATTATTATATTGAATTATTCTTTAAAGCTTTCAATAAGCTCTTCTAATTCTAAAAATCTTTCTACTTTTTCTTCGTATTCTACTTTTACAGTTTCTAATTCGCTTGAAACTGCAATTATACCTTTTTCTTCATAACACTTAGGATCCGACAAACAAGCATTAAGTTCTTCAATCCTAGCTTCAAATACATCAATTTCATCTGGCAAACTGTCATATTCTCGTTGATCTTTGTAACTAAGTTTTGTCTGCTTTTTTTTGTTATTTGTTAATGATGTATTTTCTTCAGGTTCAGCAGCATTTTTAGCTAAATCTTTTTCAAGTTCATTTAAATCATTAAGCTCTTTTTCAATCTCTAAATATTCACTATAAGGTTGAAAACTCTCTACTACTTCTCCATTGCTTCCTTTAAAAACATAGAGTTTTTTAGCAATTTTATCCACAAAATATCTGTCATGGCTAACAAAAATCAATGCTCCTTGAAAATTTTGCAAATACTCTTCTAAGATATTAATGGTTGGAATATCTAAATCATTCGTAGGTTCATCTAAAACCAAGCAATCTACTTTTTGGGTAAATAACAACGCCAATGCCACACGGTTTTTTTCACCACCACTTAGCGTACCTACTTTTTTATCCAAATACTCTTTAGGAAATAAAAAGTTTTTTAAATAACCAAACACATGCATATCTCGTCCGTCATTAAGCGTTACTCTATCCCCGCCATTAGGACAAAAGGTTTCAAGAATATTTTTACTGTCATCAAGCATCTCTCGTTGTTGATCAAAGTACCCTATTTCAAAATCTCCTTTTTTAAATACTCCCTTATCAACTTTAAGTTTGCCTAAAAAGATTTTTAACAGTGTCGATTTTCCTGTTCCATTTGGTCCTACAATAGCAATGGTATCTTTTTGTAAAATTCGTGTAGAAAAATCTTTAATTAAAAGTTTATCTCCCAATGACTTTTCAATATCTTCAAGCTCGAAAAGCATCTTTCTCTTATTTTGGATTTCATCTGAATTAAACGCTTTTTGCTCTCGTTGCAGCTCTATACTCATTTTGCGTATTTGCGCAGGATTACTTTTGGCCTTTTCTTTTAAATCAAAGAACTCAGATTTTCGTCTTTCGTTTCGTTTTCGTCTAGCTGTTACGCCTCGTTGCATCCAGTGGGCTTCTCGTTTAACAAGTCTCAATAAATTATCATGATCTTTTTGCATATTTTCTAAAATATGTTGTTTTTGCTCCAAATAAGAGCTGTATCCACCGCTAAATTTCCGCAAAACCCCACTATCAATCTCTATTACACTATTGGCAATACTATCAATAAAATATCTGTCATGTGAAATAAAAACAAGAGTAAAGTTATTTTTTAATAAAAGTGTCTCTAAAAACTCTACCATATAAACGTCTAAGTGGTTCGTTGGTTCATCTAATAACAAGACATCTGGTTTTTTAAGCAGTAACCCAGCTAAACTAACACGGCGTTGCTCTCCTCCACTTAATAAATTAACATCTTTATGTTCATACTCTTTAAGTGCAAACTCTTTTAAAACACGTTCAATTAAGTTATCCAAATCCCAAGCGTTGTGAAAGTCAATAAAAGTTGCTAATTGTGCTTGTCGGTTTAAAAGCTCTTTGTTCTCATATTGTGTTGCTAAATCATAAGTTATTTTTTCATACTCATCTTTAGCTTCTTTTACTTCAACCAACTGCCCTTCAATAGCCTCTCTAACACTTACATTTAATGCAAATTTAGGTTGCTGTTCAAGCATTTCTATTTTAACCGATTTATCAATAGAAACAATTCCACTGTCCACATCGGTTTGGTTCATAATGATTTTCATCAAAGTTGATTTACCTTGACCATTTTGCCCAATAACAGCCACCCGTTGTCCCTCAAGCAAGGTAAAATTCGCATCTTTTAAAATAATTTTAGTGTCATACTGTTTATTAATGTTTTGTAGGTCTATAAGTGCCATAAGTAGTAAAAGTCCTTTAGAAATTGTGAAAAATATTTAAATATAAAAAATGCAGTGTAGCGAAAAATGAGTTAAGAAATTGGAAAATCATATTAACTAACAATTTTTTGGTAATTAAATAAATGGCATTTTTCATATAGTACCTCAGAATTTATACATATAATTTGTCTAATTCTTTGGAGTCATTTCATAAGTATATATCTTTTTTATACGCAATTCTAATTAATTGCAATTATTAAAGAATTATTTTTTTAAAAATGCATAATTTCTAAATTTCCAATTCTTATTTTATAATTTCCTTTATATTTATTTTTCCAAGCTTCAATAGCCGTATAATTGGCATTCTATAAATAAAAAACTTATTAAACAAGTTATAATAATTTATTCTCAATTGTAAAAATTCTCTTTTTTGAACTTTTATCTCTTATATACTTATATTTTTATTTAAATTTTGATATACTACGCCAATTGAAAGATGATTTAGAATTTCATCTATGGCATGCTTTATATTGATAACTACAGTTGACATTAAAACACACCACCAGATAGCTTCATAATTAGATTTTATATACACAATTAATATTGTACATCAACAAACAAAAGGAATTAAAATGGCAGAATTAGTAAACGGATCAGTAAAATGGTTTAACAGCGAAAAAGGTTTTGGATTTATCGAACAAGAAAATGGTGGAAAAGATGTATTCGTACATTATAGAAACATCAACAGCAGTGGATACGGTAGAGTTTCATTAGAAGATGGCCAAAAAGTTACTTTCGAAGTTGCTAAAGGTGACAAAGGTCTTCAAGCAGAAAACGTTACTGCTCTCTAGATTTTATATTATAAGCGGTTTCACCGCTTATGATTTCTCAAATATACGTTTTTTCACTTAATTACTCTTTCCAAAGACAAAAATCATTAATAAATGATACTAAAATCAAAATGTTACAATTAACACCCTTCTTTAAAATTATTTATTTCAAAATTAGAATATTAAACTTTAAACAAATAAAAAGAATACATTAAGAAGTTCATTCTTTTATACATTAAGAGAATTCTTGTTAAAATTATATACCAACACAAATATGTTACCATTCATTCACGATATTACTTCATTGTGGATATTGTTAAATAATAAGAGAGAAAAATTAAATGCAACAAAGAGATTTGAATATTTTAAAAGAGTTTAATATATTATATTTAGAAGATAATGAAAATCTTCTAAAACACACCCAAGAGATTTTAAGTGATTTTTTGCAAAATGTTTTTGCCGTTGCTACTTCAAAAGAGGCGTGGGAAGTTTTAGAAAATAAAAAAATAGATGTTATTGTTTCTGATATTTTACTTAAAGGTGAAAATGGTATTGATTTTTTGCAAAAGCTTAAAGCTAAAAATATCTCTATTCCAATGATTTTAACAACAGCACACACAGACACAAAATATTTTTTAGATGCAATAAAGCTTAAAGTGGAAAACTATATTGTTAAACCAATAAATATTCAAGAGTTATTAAACTCTTTACACGACATACTTTTGCCAATAACACAACACAAAGAGATTCAAAAAAACAGTTATGTTATTAAAACTATCTCTGCAGTTACTGACTCTAAACAAGTTGAAGTTATCAAATATATTATCTCTAATTTAAGTCATCAAAATATTTTAATAGCTTCATACACAGATATTATGAATGAAATTTCTATTTCAAAACCAACACTTATTAAACTTTTTAAAGAGTTACAAGAGAAAAATATTTTAGTTAAAACAGCTCATAAAACATATAAGTTTAATACTCAATCTATTTAGATATTAGTCGCTAATTACTTGTGTTGAAATTTCAACACCCACATAGGAAGTAGTTTTAATAGCTTTTAAAATCTCTGTTAAACTCACTTTTTTTTCATCAAAAGTAACTGTTACTGTTTTAGTATTTAACAAAGCCCTAACTTTTTCAATACCATCAAGTTTTTTAACAGCTTTTTTAACAGCCGTTGTACATAATGGACAATGCATTCCTTCTACTTTTATTTCACTTATACTTTTAGAAAAGAGTGTATTTGCAAAAAGCAGAAAAATTAAAACTATTTTATTCATATTTTACTCCATAAATAAAGGAATGATTTCAGGATATAAAAGCAATCCTACTATTATTAAAAAAAAAGTTATATATAGAATAATTTGTTTACTCTGTTTTTTTTCATTACAAGCACAAACTATCTCTTTTTTTCTTTTTCTTACCCATAAAAAAAAGAATAAAACAGTCAGCAAAGCCAAGGGAAGCCTTAAAAACTCTAATTGTGTTAATATAGTTAATGCTCCACTTGAAATGCCAAAAAATAGAAACAAAAAAGCAGGTAAACAACAAAGTGTTGATAACAAGGCAGTTATTACTGCTCCTGTTATTTGAAAATTTCTATTAATTTCATACTCTTTCTTGTGATATATACTCATATGAGAAAGTTTTTGCATCGTAATAATCTTGTGCATCTTCACCAATTTCAGCATATGGATAACCCAACATATTTAAAGGATATTGCGTTGGTTTTGGGCTTAAAATAAAATCTCTAGCATAATTAAACGCCATCCAGTTCATCTCCCAGTTTCCAAACATATATGCTTTTGTATCTTTTACTTTTTTATCTTCATTTTTTAAATTTTCTGCTAATCTTACTTTTGTAACATCAGCTGGATCAGCTGGAACCCAACCAATTCCTCCAATATAGAACTCTGCACGACAATGTTGTCCGCCTGTAATGTTAGCAAAACCTTTCTCATTTGCTTTTCCGCACGCATTTGAAATTTTTGATTGCCCTACTCTTATTCCAAAAACTTCTCTTGCTGGAATATTGGCATTTCTTAAAAGTGCTACAAATACAGAGCTAATATCTGTACATTTTCCACCAAAAATCTTGTCTTGAATGGTTTTCATAGCATCTCCAACACCACAACCTTTAACACTTTCATCTCTATACATATTTAAAACTGTCCAATCATAAATAGCTTGAGCTTTTTGTAGTTGTGTTTTTTCATTTTTAACAATATCTTTAACAAACGCTTTTACCGTATCATTTACAGGCGTATGTGTTGTTCCTTTTAAGTACTCTTTTACTTTATTGTTGAAATCTAAAGAGTTATTTGCTTTAGAAAAATTCACACTTCTTGTTTGTGTAATAATATCTAAGTTAACAGTAAGCTCTCTTTTTTTACTGTTTTTATTCCATTTTGCATATAAAATTTTAGTATTAAAAGGATTTTCATTTGAAATATAAGCTTCATTGAAATCTCCTTCGTAAGAGATTTTTATAACTTTTTGATACTCCTCTTCTAGTGGTAATGGAACCCATAACTGAGCTTCTTCTTTAGTTGTTTCTAAAGAATAAGTATTGGTAATTGAAAATTTTCTTGGAGTTGTATCTATTCCAAAAGAGTTATTTGTTTTTGCAAATATAATACTTGGAACAACTAAAGCGGATGTGCCTAAAAAGGCTGTAGTTTTTAAAAATGTTCTTCTTTTCATAATGTTTTACCTCAATATTTTGAAGCATGTATGAAATTATAAAGTAAAAATAGCTTTATTTTCGACCTAAACCTTAGGTAATGCTGTTTAAGATTGATACTATAATGAACATTTAATAATAAAAAACTTAAATGGTAAAAAATATTTTACTTTTCTAATAGACTTTTTACATTTTTTTTTGTACAATCAATCTAAACATTAACCTATGGTTTAGGTGTACATAAATTTGTTTGACACTTCTTTATCTACATCTTAAAACAGAACAATCAATATTAAGAGAAATCAATGAATAATGAGTATAAATTAACTAAATTCGTTCAAGCTGCTGGCTGAGCTGCAAAAATGGGTCCGGGGGATCTTAAACAAACTATTTGCAGCTTAAGTAGCTATAACAAAAATGTCCTAGTGGGCTTTGAAAACAGTGACGACGCTTGTGTCTATCAACTCAATGAAAATGAAGCGCTAGTTCAAACACTTGATTTTATTACGCCTGTAGTAGATGACCCATATATATATGGAAAAATAGCAGCAGCTAACTCACTTTCCGATGTTTTTGCAATGGGTGGTGAAGTTAAAACTGCTTTAAACATTGTGGGTTTTGATGCTAAAAATCACCCTAAAGAGGTCTTAGGTGAAATACTTCGTGGTGGAAATGATAAACTCAAAGAGTGTGGTGGTGTTTTAATGGGCGGACATACTATTGAAAGCGGTGAGATGTTTTACGGGCTTTCAGTAACAGGCATGGTTCATCCTAAAAAAATATATAGAAATAACACCGCTAAAATTGGGCATGTGTTGGTTTTAACCAAACCTTTAGGAATGGGGATTTTAACCACAGCCATAAAACGAGATTTAATTAAAGGCAAACAAATAGATGAAGCCGTTAAAATTATGGAAACGCTAAACTATTTTCCATCACAAATAATGCGTGAATATGATGTTAGTGCGTGTACCGATGTAACTGGTTTTGGACTTTTAGGTCACGCTTTAGAATCGACCAATGAGTTTACTTCATACAGTATTAGTTGTGGTAAAGTTCCAGTAGCACCCTTAGCTCAAGAGTTAGCAAACAAAGGAGTCTATCCTGGTGGAACTATGCGTAATATGAAATATATTGAACCATTTTTAACCAATATGTGTAAAACCGACAAATGTAAATTAATCTACAGCGATGCCCAAACATCAGGCGGTTTATTAATTGCTATGGATAAAAATGATGCCAAAGAGTATATTAAAAAAGTTGAAGAGATAACATTTGGATATGCGGCAATTATTGGAGAGGTAATTCCAAGAGGCTTAACCCCTTTGATTATTCATTAGTACTTATGGCGAGAGAGTGTAGGAATCGAACCTACCTCCAACTAGTCAACTAGTCGGACAATCAGGGTTGAAGCCTGTGGTGCACACCAGACACACATACTCCCCATAAGAGATGAAAGTATAACAAAGAAAACTAAAAAAAAACTAAAAGGGTAAAAATGTCTTTACTAAAAACCATTCCTAAAGTGGATAAGTTTATCCAACACAAAGCCTTTGAAGGGTTAAGTAACAAACTTATTGCCTCTTTATGCAAAGAAGTTTTAAATGCGCTTCGTGAAAATATTTTAAAGTACCATATTACTTCTGTTGAGGAAGAGAGCTTAGTTCAAGAGGTATTACAAAAATATAATACTGTTATCAAACCCTCATTACAAACAGTTATCAATGCCACAGGTGTTATTGTTCACACCAATTTAGGGCGAAGCTTGATTGATGAAAAACTTTTTAATAAAGTCAAAAATATTGTAACGCACTACAATAATTTAGAGTATGACTTGCAAAAAGGAAAACGAGGGGAACGGTATGAACATATTTCAAAAGTCATTTGCCAATATTTAGGGTGTGAAGATGTTTTAATTGTCAATAACAATGCCAGTGCGGTTTTTTTAATTTTAAATACCTTTGCTAAAAACAAAGAAGTTATTGTAAGCCGTGGGGAACTGGTGGAAATTGGCGGAAGTTTTCGTGTGCCGGAAGTCATGGCTCAAAGTGGCGCTATTTTAAAAGAAGTAGGAGCTACGAATAAGACTCACTTGAAAGATTATGTTAATAATATCAATGAAAACACCACCATGCTTATGAAAGTCCATAAATCAAATTACAGCATTGAAGGGTTTGCTTCGGAAGTAAGTGTTGAAGAGGTTATTAAAACAGCTCAAGAGAATAATTTAATTGATTACTACGATATGGGAAGCGGTCATTTTATAGATTTGCCGTATAACTTAGATATAGAAGAACCCTCTGTTCGTAAAATTATGCAACACAATCCTTCTTTACTGAGTTTTTCTGGAGATAAGCTTTTAGGAAGCGTTCAAGCTGGAATTATAGTAGGAAAAAAGAAATATATTGAGCAACTTAAACGCAATCAACTGTTACGAATGTTGCGTGTGGACAAACTCACCTTAGCGTTACTTGAAGAGTCTATTAAAGCTTTATTGTTAGGAAATATTAATGATATTCCTACTTTAAAAATGCTTTTTACTTCTATTGAACTATTAAACTCACGCGCTTTACAAGTTCAAAACGCTCTTGAAAATATTTGTGAAAGCAAAATAATACAAACTCAAACAATAATAGGCGGAGGCACAACCCCTAATAAAAAGATTCCCACTGTTGCTTTGACAATTGGTTTTAACACGTTAAAACCCCACCAAATTGAACGACTTTTTCGAGCTAAAAATATTATTGGGCGTATTGAAGAGGAGCAATTTTTGCTTGACTTTAGAACCATTTTAGAAGAAGATTTAGAAAATTTAACAAAAACCATAAAAGAGATTATCCATGCGTAACTTTATCATAGGAACTTGCGGTCACATTGACCACGGAAAAACATCGCTTATTCAAGCGTTAAATGGTTTTGAAGGTGATAGTACCAATGAAGAGAAACAACGAGGCATTACCATTGATTTAAGTTTTTCCAATATGCAAAAAGGGGAACAAAATATTGCTTTTATTGATGTTCCTGGTCATGAAAAGCTGGTAAAAAATATGATTGCCGGAGCGTTTGGATTTGACTGCGTTATGATAGTCGTAAGTGCGGTTGAAGGAATTAAACCCCAAACCGTTGAACACATTGAAATTTTGAATTTGCTGGGCGTTAAAAATGCTGTGCTAGTTATTACTAAAAAAGATTTGGTAGACAAAAATGCCTTAGAAGCCAAACAAAAAGAGATAACTGCTTTTTTAAACAACTATGATTTTAATATTTTACTCACTCAAAGCGTCTCAATTTATGATGAAGCTTCTATTGAAACATTTAAAGAAAATCTCTTTAAACTCAATGCCAACACTAAAACTGAAGAGAATTTTTTCAGGTATTACATTGATCGTGTTTTTAGTGCAAAAGGTTCAGGTACAGTTGTTACGGGTACCGTTTTAGGAAAACCCATTAAACTTAACGACAAGCTTTTTTTATGTGAACTGAAAAAAGAGGTTAAAGTAAAAAACCTGCAAGTTCACAATGAAAACACACAAGAAGCCGAAATTTCAAACCGAACAGCTATTAATATTCAAGGCATAGATACCAAACAGCTTCAAAGGGGAATGTTGCTTTCTAAAAAAGGGTATTTAAGAGGGTTTAATAACATAGACATTCATTTTAATGCACTAAGCAATAAAGAAGTTAAGCACAATCAAACTTATGCAATTTTTATAGGTTCTAAAAAAATAGATGCCAAAATTTTACTTTTTAACAGCACCGACTCTTTAGAATCTGACTTTGCCACACTTAAATGTGAGGAAGAGCTTTTTACTGTTTTTGGAGAAAAATTAATTTTACGGCAAGGCAATGAAACCATTGCAGGAGGCGTTATTTTAAATCCTATTAATGACCCTTTAAAAAAACAAAATAAACTTCAACTGCTTGAAGCGTTGCTTGAAAAAAATATTTTAAAAGCGTATGAAATTTTATTGGAATCACATAAAAAAGGGTTAGGGTTAATCTCTTCGGCACAACGCTTTGCCTTAAGCCACGAAGAAGCGTTAAGCGTAGCACAAAAATTAGAGAACAGTTTTATAGATGAAAAAGCGTTGGTTTTATACCCTTTAAGCAGTAAAAATATGCTCAAAACTACCATTGCTGCAATTTATAAAAAAAACCAATACGCCCTACTTTCTGTAGCTTCTTTGGCGTTGCGTTTGAAATGGGCAAGTGAGAATTTTATTGAGTCGGTTTTATTAGATTTAGTTCGCGAAAAAGTTTTAGTAAAAGAGGGAAATCTGTTTAAAAATGCGCATATTAAAGAGGATTTATCTCAAGCATTATATAGCGTGGTTTTAGACCGCCTTAAACTAGAAGACATAAGTCCAACAGCTCCTTACAATATTTATGATGATTTGGATATTGATAGAAAATTAGGTGATACTATTTTAAAAAGTCTATGCGCAAAAAAAGATGTCATACGGCTTCAACATAATTTGTTTATTTATGCCAACAGCTTAAATAAAATTGTAAATGAAATGAATAGTATTATTAAAAAAGAGGGATATATTGATATTAATAATTTTAAAGGTAATTTTGAATTGAGCCGAAAATACCTTATTACCTATTTGGATTATTTGGATAATTTTTCCAATATTAAAAAAATTGAAAACAGAAGAGTTTTTGTCTAATCTTTTATCTTCTTTTTAATTTCTCTGGGTAGAATGTCAACCTTACTTTTCTACTAGGGATTTATTTGGATTATAACTATGATACGACAAAACTTTTAACAATTAATAAAAACTCTAATTATTTAATCGGAACTTTATATTTAGCAGCTCAAAAAAACATTATGAACGCTCCTTATTATGGGGTAGAATACGACAAAAATGCAATTGATGTAACTAAAATTAACTTATGCAAAAAAGCCACCAATGGATGTGCTTTTTCTTGTATATATCATCAAGGCATTTTAAAAACCAGCGATTTTGCAAAAAATAAAATAAAAATCGCACGAATAAAAAGAACGTTCAAATTTTTACTTCAAAGAGATGCTTTTTTTATACAGCTTATTAAAGAGATTGTCTCTTTACAAAAAAGAGCTTTAAAGCTAGGATTAACCCTTGCCATTTCACTTAATGGAACTTCTGATATTTTATGGGAAAAAGAGAACTTTACTTTTCAAGAAAACTCTTTTGACAATATTATGAGTTACTTTAATGAAATTCAATTTTTTGACTACACCAAGTACGATATTTTAAAGAGTCGTAAAAAACTCCCTTTAAATTACCACTTAACTTATTCACGAGCAGGATTACACAAAGGGCAAATGGTTGAAGATTGGAAATTTTTAAAAAATTTATTGGATAAACAAATTGATGTTTGCGTTATTTGTAATAAAAAAATGAAAAATACCCTTCTTGAATACTCCAGTTTTTCAGGGTATAAAATCATAGATGCAGATTTATTGCATTGCAGAGCTGCAGACATTCACCACAGAGAGAACAATAAAGGGCTTATTTTAATACAAGAAGCAGCTCGAAAAACGGACATTAATAACAGTGAATTTATCATACAAACCCAAGAAGAGTTCAATAAATATTTTTCAGCTTCTAATTAAGCTTAAATTTATTTTATTTATATAAAATCCAAACAAAAATGAGGATTTTATATGCTTAATGCCATTAACAGATTTCGATTGGTATCGTTTTTAGAAGGAGTGTCTTACTTAATTCTTCTTTTTATTGCAATGCCTTTAAAATATTTTGCCGACAGCCCAAGTGCTGTTAAAATGTTTGGAATGGGGCATGGCGTTTTATTTATAGTATTTATTATATTTTTGCTTGAATCCATGAGAAAACACAACTGGAATTTCTTTTTTAGTACCCAACTTTTTATTGCTTCTTTATTGCCTTTTGGTACTTTCTTTATGGACAGAAAATTAAAAACTTACGCTTAGTAAACTCTATTTCAAGGAATTCCCATACAAAGCAGATTGATTAACGACACAATATACAATCATATTGAGTACACAAAATTAGAAGATAAAATACTTCAAACTAAAATACTTAACAGGTTGCAGTTTATTACTCAAAATGCTTTAGCATATTTCTCTTTTCCCTCAATTAC
>Ga0265294_10001424_pt1 | contig 32223 bp, 18 predicted proteins | sample MunlanPumphouse3_FD_192504 | JGI IMG/M metagenome (GOLD analysis project Ga0265294, IMG submission 192504) | Groundwater microbial communities from a municipal landfill in Southern Ontario, Canada - Pumphouse #3 | ecosystem: Environmental > Aquatic > Deep subsurface > Groundwater | place...
TAAAGCTTTCATGCTCATGCTCTAGTGCTTTTTCAAGTTCTTCAATTTTTTCTTTAAATTTTTCATTTTCGCCTTTAAGTTTAACTATTTCCTGGTTTTCAACTTTTACTTTTGACATTGCTAACAGTTGGTATTCCATTTCTTTTTTTTGCTTAAAATCAAGTTTCTTTTGCCATTGAACGAAACAATGTTGAAGCCATGGCTTAAAAATATAAATCACTGTGAATAGTAGAAAGATTAAACACAGTGTATACTTAATAAGAGTGTAAATTTCATTAGATTCCATAATTTTATTTTTTTAAGATACGTTTGGTGTTAAAATAAAAAAAGACTATAACTAAACCGATAGATAATACTTGCAGTCCCTCATGTATTTGTGGTTTGGACAAACTAAAAATGGCAGTCAACAAAGAAGCCGGTAATAAAGTGGCTGCAATGATATTCAGTATTTCGGCGTTTTTATTTTGTTTTTGTGCTAACAGCAAATGATAATAATTATGCAGCTCACCTAATTCTTCTTCCAGATCGGAAATTTGTTTGGTACACCCAAATTGTTCCAAAAATAATTGGTAAAATTCTATACCTTGATCCTGTGAAGTTACTTCACGGAAATATATCTGATTCATAAACAGCATATATTCCTTGTAAAGCGAACTGATATGGTCTGCTATTCTGTGATGTTCGGCTTTTTTCATTATGCCGACTTTAGTTACCTCAGCTGAAAACCGCAACCTTGAAGAGCGCTGCAAAAGCACAAGCTCTAACATACGTGTATATAAAGTTCGTACATGCTTGAAAATAACAGTCTCAAACATAAAATCTTTGGCACCAAGCGCAACCATGGAATATCTTGTGATACCATATAGGGTACCATAATTTTGCCAGCGAGGATTGGTAGCTTTTTTTATGATGCGTTTGCAAAATTTATCGTTTTGACAAGTAGGATCTGTTGAATCAATAAAGGCAAATGAATACCAGTCGTCACTTTTGAGAAAGTTCTCATAATCTGTTTGGATACGCTTAGACAACTGATCATTAGCGTACCAACAGTTCACTATCATCCGGTCGTCTATCACCGGTTTGATTTGTATGTCTTCTGAGAAGTCATTGATTAGCTGTAAAATATAGGAGGCGGGCTTCCATGATTCCAAATGCCGGCTATAGTCATTAAAGTCTTCATCATATGGACTCCCGCCCCATAATCCATCAATATAAACCCGTTCGGCTGTTTCAAATCGTTTATCGACATCTTCAATAAATGGAGGCATGATGCGCCTTCCAAATTGATTAATCAGCTTAATATCAGAGAAATCTTTTTGATCCTCGTTTTCATTTCTAAGATAGAAGATCAGGGTCCCAACTCCCGTACTGTAAAAATTAAGGGCTATGTCATCAATTTTTAACTGGTAGTTCTTTTTATCTCGCACTTCAATATTGAAGCTAAGTTGTGAACCTTCATGTTTCAATTCCTTACGCTCATAATGTTTTACTATGGTTGTATCTTTTCCATTGTCGTATAACACCTCATGAACAAAGTCATAATAATAATTCTTCTCATCATAAAGCTCTTTAAGTTCACGCTCTGAGGAAGGGACAGTCTGTCGTATCCAATTGGATAGTCTGTCCGGCACTATATTATTTAATGAAACCTGTTGTTCAAACAGCTTGTCGCTATTTTTTTCAAATGACCAGTTAAATGGGAATAAAAAAATATGGTAACTATACATGATCAAGGATATTTTAAAAGTTTTTTTAGTAAGGTCATTCCAATTTCTGCATCGCTTAATGCGTTATGTATTTGATACTTGTCTTTTATTTCGGCTTGATCAATTAATTTTATGCGTTCTGTTTGATGATCAATACCGTTTGCCATCAACAGTGTTGCAATATCCAGACACATAAAATGTATATTTTTTGGCAGATTGAGCGATCCTCCAAACAGCTCACAAAAAAGCACCCAATCATAATGCGGTACATCGGCCCAAAACTCAAATTTACTGTCTTGCTGTTCAAGTGCATCTAACCAGTCTGTTATAGCCGATCTGATCTGTTGAGTGTTCCCAGTTAAAGTCTTGTCATTCTGTATGTTTAAGTAAGGAAGCACGTTTTTTTCAACAAAAGGGCTTAAAGCTTTTTCGTCAAAATCATCAAACACCGCATAAAACTTCTCACCGCTATCAGCTACCAAAGCTAGTGATATTAGTTGGGCATCTTGTTGGAGAGTAGTAAATTCGGTATCTAGAACTATCCTTTTAATATGGTTGCTTGCTTCGTATCTCATTGATGCATAACGTTATCAGCTGTTTAATATATGTTTTGTTATAACTTAAGTGGGTAAAGTTAATATGTAAAATTTTAAAAACAAAATATTTACCTGTTTTTTTAAAAAATTTTGTTTTAGCTCTTGTCTTATTGGTTACATCTACGTGGGTTCCAACCATATTTTCCAGGTCTTTATTTTGACTGATATAAATTATTGTAGATCAATGATATGATTTTGTAAAAAGATAAAAGCACCTTAGTTTTGATAGGGGAATCATCTGGTAGATCTCTAATTTTATGCGGCTTTCAATAGGGGAGTGGTGTCATCGATTTTACTGTACTACTTCATAGCCTGATCCGCAGCCTGATCTGAGCCGAAGGCAAGTCGAAAGCAAACTTAGAATGATAGGTCCGAAGAATTGTACAAGTTGGTAGAATGTATGTATGAGATGCATATTAGGGAATATAATACAGGTTGGTTGAGTAGAGAAGAATGGTGGTTGAGCCTGTCGAAACCACCATTCTTCCTCACTTACCTACTAGAATTTTGATTCAAACCTCGCTAATATATTGATTAAAAGGGACTTGCTAATTGTTCCCGAAAGCCTTCGGGATCCATTGTCCATTGACTAGTCTTATTCGTTTCACACCCAGCTGAGGGGGTAGCATGTTTCGGTTTATCCACAAATTTATCGTAGTGGTTAAGCAAGGTGGTTTCGACAGGCTCAACCACCTTTTGGGTCGCTCAACCACCGTTCTTCTCGGTTCAACCATCATTCTTCTTCACTTACCTAACAGAATATTAATTCAAACCTTACTAATATGTTGATTAAAAGGGACTTGCTAATTGCCAATTGTCCATTATCCATTGTCAATTGTCCATTGACTAATCTCAGTCGTTTCTAATTTATCGTAGTGGTTAAGCAAGGTGGTTTCGACAGGCTCAACCACCATTTGGATCGCTCAACCACCATTCTTCTTTGCTCAACCACCTATTTTTTCTACACAACTATCATTCTTCTTCACTTACCTAACAGAATATTAATTCAAACCTCGCTAATATATTGATTAAAAGGGACTTGCCGATTATCAATTGTCCATTGTCCATTATCCATTGTCAATTGAATAATCTCAGTCGTTTCTAATTTATCGTAGTGGTTAGACTATCTCTGGATTGATTTTAAAGAGCAAAAAAGTGTCTCAGTCGTTTCTAATTTATCGTAGTGGTTAGACTGGAGAAGATCTCTACGATGAGACCATTAAAGAGGTCTCAGTCGTTTCTAATTTATCGTAGTGGTTAGACCTTTCACTGGTTGGTCGCCAGTAGAGATGATAAAAGTCTCAGTCGTTTCTAATTTATCGTAGTGGTTAGACGGAGACAATATTTTTAAAGGCTCAGTCCACTACTGTCTCAGTCGTTTCTAATTTATCGTAGTGGTTAGACAACAGAGGAACTATATGATAGTAAAGAACAAATAGTCTCAGTCGTTTCTAATTTATCGTAGTGGTTAGACCCGTTAGTTTTATAATTATCTAAAAATAAACTACTTACCACTGTTTTTCATCCCTGCAATATGCCCTTTTTTATCATTGGACAAAAAAATCATGCTTTTTCTTGTGTATAGTATAAAATTCATATCTGTCTCAAAAGTACAGAATTTTTTATACTTTACAAATTTCGTACAGAATATTTTTTGAGGTTTCTATTCACATCAGGTGGTTTCGGCAGGCTCAACTACCTATTTAGTTTGCTCAACTATTTGAGTAGAGATTAGAATAAGGTGGTTTCGACAGGCTCAACCACCTTTTGGATCGCTCAACCACCGTTCTTCTCGGTTCAACCATCATTCTTCTTCACTTACCTAACAGAATATTAATTCAAACCTTACTAATATGTTGATTAAAAGGGACTTGCCAATTATTCCCGAAAGCCTTCGGGATCCATTGTCAATTGTCCATTATCCATTGTCAATTGTCCATTGTCCATTGTCAATTGACTAATCTCAGTCGTTTCTAATTTATCGTAGTGGTTAGACCAAGTAGCGGGCAACTGAGACATGAAAACGATCGTCTCAGTCGTTTCTAATTTATCGTAGTGGTTAGACTATTATTAGAATTTCAAAAAAAATGAAATCATGGTCTCAGTCGTTTCTAATTTATCGTAGTGGTTAGACTTAAAGAAGCCGCTAATAACATCCTCAAGATAAGTCTCAGTCGTTTCTAATTTATCGTAGTGGTTAGACTATGGTCACGAAAATGAAACTTCTAGAGATACCGTCTCAGTCGTTTCTAATTTATCGTAGTGGTTAGACGAGATTCGCCATCACGATGGCTCTTATTTCTGGAGTCTCAGTCGTTTCTAATTTATCGTAGTGGTTAGACATAGCAAATCCTATGGTGGCATAAGTCGGGCAATGTCTCAGTCGTTTCTAATTTATCGTAGTGGTTAGACAATAAAGGAGAAATTGCCTCTTAAAATAGTGAGGTCTCAGTCGTTTCTAATTTATCGTAGTGGTTAGACCCGTTAGTTTTATAATCATCTTAAAATAAACTATTTACCACTATTTTCCATCCCTGCAATATGCCCTTTTTTATCATTGGACTAAAAAATCATGCTTTTTCTTGTGTATAGTATAAAATTCATATCTGTCTCAAAAGTACGAATTTTTTATGTGTTACAAATTTCGTACAGAATATGTTTTGAGGTTTCTATTCACATCAGGTGGTTTCGGCAGGCTCAATCACCTTTCGGCTTTGCTCAAATACTTGAGTAGGAGTTAGAATAAGGTGGTTTCGGCAGGCTCAACCACCTTTCGGCAGGCTCAACCACCTGAGTAGGAATTGGAATAAGGTGGTTTCGGCAGGCTCAACCACCTTTTGGGTCGCTCAACCACCTGAGTAGGAATTAGCATCAGGTGGTTTCGACAGGCTCAACCACCTTTCGGCTTTGCTCAACTACTTGAGTAGGAATTGGAATAAGGTGGTTTCGACAGGCTCAACCACCTTTCGGCTTTGCTCAACTACTTGAGTAGAGATTAGAATAAGGTGGTTTCGACAGGCTCAACCACCTTTCGGCTTTGCTCAACTACTTGAGTAGGAGTTAGAATAAGGTGGTTTCGACAGGCTTAACCACCTGAGTAGGTGGTTTCGGCAGGCTCAACCACCTGAGTAGGTGGTTTCGACAGGCTCAACCACCTGTTGGTTTTGTGAAATCCTGATGAGGTTGTTAATCATTCTAAGGGGATAAAAATTTCTTGAAAAAATGATTTAAAAAAAGACTTGAAACTCTTTTTTCATTTAGTTTTGTTTTCAACAACTGTTGAAAGCAATGAAAAAAATAAAAGGAATCAGGCATGAGAGAAATGTATTTCTTATTGTTCTTGTAGCTTCTTTAGGCTATTTTGTTGATATCTACGACTTAGTGGTGTTCTCAATCGTTAGGGTACAAAGCTTTCAAAGTCTTGGTGTCCCTTTGGAAAAGATGCGGGTTGGGGGTGAGTATGTCTTAAATATGCAGATGGGTGGCCTGCTAATAGGCGGTATGATTTGGGGAATTATTGGTGATAAATATGGGAGATTAAAAGTATTGTTTGGTTCTATTTTGCTCTATTCCATTGCAAATATTTCCAATGCATTTGTATATGATCTACATAGCTATGCCATCATACGATTTGTTGCTGGCATTGGTTTGGCTGGCGAGTTGGGTGCTGGTGTAACATTGGTTAACGAGAGCATGCATAAGAACAAACGTGGCTATGGAACCATGTTAATAGCCTCTATAGGAGTTTTAGGAGCATTGGCTGCTTTTTATGTAGCCGAGTATTTTGAGTGGAGAAAAGCCTATATAGTTGGTGGTATTATGGGGTTTGTATTGCTGTTTTTACGCCTTGGGATTTTCGAATCGTCCATGTATATACACTCTGAGAAACAAAATGTTCCTAAAGGCAAACTCAGTATGCTTTTCACCAAAAAGGAACGGTTTTTACGGTATTTGTATTGTCTTTTAATTGGACTTCCCATTTGGTTTATAGTTGGGATTTTTGTCACCCTGGCACCTGAATTTGGTGCGGCTTTAAAAGCACCTGAGACTTTGAGTGCAGGAAAAGGAATACTATATTGTTATTTAGGAATATCTATAGGTGATATTTTTGCCGGATTGATCGCGCAAATATCAAAATCTAGAAGGCTGGCTGTCATGATTTTTATCATTGGAATAGTAGTGAGCAGCTCGATTTATTTAAATAGTATTGGTATTACGCCTGCAAAATTCCACTCTTTAGCTTTCTTTATGGGACTTTCGGTTGGCTATTGGGCTACTTTTGTTACCATAGCATCGGAGCAGTTTGGTACAAATTTGCGTTCTACTGTTACAACGACTGCTCCAAATTTTGTAAGAGGAGCTTTAATTCCAAGTACTTTACTATTTGAGATTATAATAACAAAAAGTGATATTATTACTGCTGGCTTTTTTATGATTATTGGATTGTCAATTATTGCTCTTTTTGCTTTAAGTAGGCTTAAAGAAAGTTTTAATGTTGACTTGAATTTTTTGGAACAAGATTAATTTTTCCGGTCTCAGTTGTTTTATTATAGTTTTTAGATAGGTGGTTTCGACAGGCTCAACCACCTGAGTAGGAATTAAAATAAGGTGGTTTCGACAGGCTCAACCACCTTTTTAATTGGCTCAACCACCTGAGTAGGTGGTTTCGACAGGCTCAACCACCTTTTTAATTGGCTCAACCACCTGAGTAGGTGGTTTCGGCAGGCTCAACCACCTTATAAATCGGCTCAACCACCTTTTTGGCTCAGGAGCAAGCGTACTATACTATCTTTTTATCGGTTAATCGCATTTGTTTCATCGCATTCTTCTATTCTTTTCCTTATTATTGCTGACTAAATATCCGGCATGAAGCGAATAGTATATCTAAGTGTGTTGATTGTTTTAGTATGCTCCAATGTATTGGTAGCTCAGGGGATACGCGGTTATGTACGCACTCAGGATGGTCGTCCGGTTAGTTTTGCTTCGGTTTATGTAGCAGTGTTGAAGCGTGGCACAACGGCTAATAGTCAGGGTGAGTTTCAGTTGGCTTTGCCTGCTGGCCGATATGGGTTTCAGGTGCAGTATCTTGGGTATCAGACTATTACAGATAGCGTGGATATTACCGATAGCTGGCTGCAATACGATATAGTGTTGGCAGTGCAGCATTACAATCTGGCGGAGGTGATCATCACAGCCACAGGCGAAGATCCGGCATATTACATCATGCGCAAAGCGATAGGCATGAGTCAGTACTATCGAAATCAGATAGCAGAATATAAGGCAAAGGTATATCTGAAAGGAAGCGGAAGACCAACGAAGATCCCTTCCTTATTGCGCAAGCAGTTAAAAGAGGATGGTATTGAAGAAGGCAAACTGTACGTTACCGAGACCATCTCGGAAGTATCTTATTCGGCTGGTCAGGCGACGCAGACCACAGTATTGGCTACACAAAGCGCTGGTCTGGGAAACGATGCCGTTCCCATGCAGTTTATCACCCTCAGCTTGTATAACGATATCAATGGCATTATCTCACCTTTAAGCCGCGATGCATTTGCAGTGTATAAGTTTAAGCTTGAGGGAAGTTTCTTTGAAGACGGCTATACCATCAATAAAATTGCGGTGATCCCTAAACGCAAAGGGCATGACTTATACAAAGGCTATTTATACATACGTGAGGCAAGCTGGTCGCTCTATTCGGTTGATCTTCAGATAGAGCAAACACATTTTGCAGCTCATTTCAAACAGATATATAAGTCGGTGCTGCCGCATGTATGGCTGCCTGTGAGCCATGATTATACACTCAAGCTGAGCTTCATGGGTATCAAAGCGGTGATGACCTATTTGGCCGGTTTAGAATATTCGGATTTACAGCTCAACCCAAACTTAAACCATGCGTTTTATTTTTCTTTGTTCGACAGGGAGTATGCTGGCAGTTGGGAAACGGTAGAGCAAGGACAAACTAGCTCTTCAATAAAGACTGAGATATATTCAGAAGAAGATACTCAGATTGAGTCATTGATCGAAAAAGATGCGTTGACGAATCGCGAGATGCGTCAACTGAACAAAATGGTTCACAAATCCACTCAATTACCTGCAAGGGAGACTTCCTTAGAGATCAAGACCCATACGAACGAAATATCCGACAGTGCCCGTTTGCGTAGTACCGAATACTGGACTACATATCGTACCATCCCGCTGACGGGAGAAGAACAAACCAACTTCAAGCTTGATGAGAAACACACTAGTGATAGTGCCGATCACAGAAGGTCACTGATACATGATATGCTTTTTGGGATATATGCTAAAAAACTTACCGATCAAACTTCGATCACTTATCCAGGGCTGCTTAGTCTTCCTTCTTTTGAATATAATACGGTTGATGGGTTTGTGTACAGTCAATCGGTCAGCCTGAAAAAACGATTGAGACACAGCCGTAGCATACAGACTGATGCAGAGTTGGGCTATGCCTTTGGACGCAAAAGCTGGTCAGGGAAAGCAGATATAGTCTGGGATTTCAATCCGTTAACTCGTTCAGCTTTGCGAATGTCGGCAGGAAAGCTCAGTCAGGACTATAATACCGATAAAGGAATGTCGCGATTGATCAATTCGGCAGCTAGCCTGCTGCTGCATCAAAACTATCTCAAGCTTTATGAAAACCGATTTGTTGATCTGATGGCTCAAACTGACATCCTAAATGGCTGGAGTATCTCATTGCATACGACTTATAGCCGTGCTAAAGCCTTAGACAATACTACCACTTTTGCGATCTTTAACCCGTTTGACAAAGAATTTACCATTAACAGACCTATGGTTACTGTACATGATGCTAAAGTTTTTGACGATCATGATGCGTTTGTGTTTCAGCTACATACAACCTGGACTCCACGCCATTATTACCGCATCCATCAGGATAGGAAAGAAATGATGTACAGCCGATACCCAAGTTTTAGTTTGAGTTGGAAGCAGGGTGTTACAGGAATTTTAAGCAGCACAGCCGATTTTCAGCAGATTGAATTTGCTGTCTCTCAAACCCTGTCATCCCGTTTGTATGGCAATCTTCGGTATCAGGTGGTAGCAGGTGGTTTTTCAAGCAGCCGTAGCTTGTATTTTGAGCATTACAAACAATGGGAGGTGCGTCCGTTATGGATAGACCAATCGCCTGTGCTGACCACCTTCTTCGGGTTGAGCCATTACGAGCGAAGCATAGCAGGCAGTTATGCGGCTCTATTCGTTCAACATAGCCACAGCCGAATCCTGTTGAAACGCATTCCTCCTTTGGCGTCAAGCCTGATGCGTGAATCAGTGTTCATACATGCCCATACGGCCAAAGGCTATGCTCCATATATAGAAGTAGGGTATGGGTTGCAGCAATTATTTTTGTTGTTAGACCTGCAGCTGTTTACCGGTTTCGAGAAAGGAAAGCTAAGCACTTATGGATTGCGGTTAGGAATTCCTATTGATGGAGGTGTCATACAGTTTTAAAGCCTTGTCGATCCAGGCTGTTTGATAGGTAAAATAGACACAACTGCCTGATCGTATGAGATTAAAAGAGTTGCCGGCAGTGGATCAATAAACCTCAAAGCTGTAAAACTTCATCCAAGCCGGCAGCTCAATGAATAGAGATGGCACAAAACTATTTATTCAATTTACCTTGAAACATAAGGAAAACAACGTGCTTTGATACGTGATTCATCGTAAAGCTTAGTGTACAAAGCCATGCTTGATGGCATATCGTATCAGTCCGGCTATGTTAGTAACTTCCAATTTATTCATCAGATTGGTGCGATGGGTATCAACAGTTCGATGGCTGATAAATAGCTTTTCGCCTATTTCTTTATTAGAAAGTCCTTCAGCTATCAGTTTCAGAATTTCTATTTCTCGGTCGGTGAGCAATGCTTTTTTGCTGTCAAGACTTCCGGTATGCATGGTATTGGTCCTGCTGCTGCTCAGCAGATTTAATGTGAGGGCAGCCGAGTAGTAGTTTTTGCCTTCGGCAACCCGTGTGATAGCTAGTATCAATTCGTGATGGTCCGTGTTTTTCAATATAAAGCCTTTTACACCTAAATCATCAAACTTTTTGATTAGCTGCCGTTCTTCGTGCATTGTCAGTATGATGACTTTCAGCTCAGGGAATCGTTTTCTTATTTCCTGCATGGCTTCTATCCCGTTCATTACCGGCATGTCAATATCCATCAAAACTATGTCGGGCAAAAGGACAGAGAGCGAACGAAGCAGCTCAACCCCGTTATACACCTTATCTATTACTTTGACAAGCTTGCTGTTTTCTAACAATGTGCTGATTCCGTCAACTACCAACTGGTGATCGTCAGCTATGGTTACTTTGATCATGGGTTTATTCTATTGGGATTCGTATAGTGGCTAAGGTACCGCTTTCAGGACTGGGCTCCAAATTAAACTCCCCTTGTATGGTCTCAACCCGGCTGGTGATATTCATCAATCCAATCCCCTGGCGGTCTAATCCGGCAGGCTCCATCCCTTTGCCGTTATCTTCCACTATCAGTATGAGCAACTTTTTTGTTTTGATTAACTGTACAGTTACCTTCGTAGCATCGGAATGCTTGATGATATTGTTGATCAGTTCCTGACATATCCTATATAATCCTATTTCTATATTTTCCTGAAATCGTTGAGTAATATTATGATGTTCAAAGAGGTACTCTACATTGGTATGTCGAAAAACTTTTTCTAGCATTTCGCTTATGGCAGCTATCAGGCCGTCTTCCTGTAGCACTCTGGGCATCATCTGATGCGAAATTGTCCTTACTTCTGAACAGGCTTCATCCACGATATTTTTGAGTTCACCTATTTTTTGTTTATTCTTTTTTCTCAGTTCGTCAGATTGTTCTATAGTTGCTAAGGCAAGCTTAACCCCTGAGAGCATTTGTCCTATGCCATCGTGCAGATCTTTTGCGATCCGTTTGCGTTCCTGTTCTTGTGTTTCGACTATGGTATTCAAAAACTCTTCTTTTTGCCGAATCATTTTCTGATTGAACAGATGCTGTTGTTTGCTCTTATGTCGTCTATAAAGATAGTACCCGCTGATTGCACCTAATAGGATAAGGCTTATCAGCGCCAGGCGTTCGGCTTTATGCGACTTGATCTCTACCTCTTTCAGAAACTGCTCCTGTCGAAGGAACTCAATTTCCCTATCCTTTTTACCCGCCTCAAATCTGGCTTCGGCCTCGGCTAACAATTTCGCTTGAGTCTCATTAAACAATGAATCCTGGTATGCCTGGGCAATGGAAGCATGTTCAAAGGCTTTCTGATAATTGCCTTGTTTTTCATACATGCTAGTATAGCTTTTCAATACATGTATCATCAATTGGGTGGCTCTCAGTTCGATAGCTAAGTCTTGAGCTTGTTGCAGATATTTTGAAGCACTGTCGTATCTTGATTCAAAGATATAGGTGGCAGCTATGTTGAGCAGTGAGCTAACCGATCCTATCCTATCGCCTGTTTGTTGATCTATAGCTAAGGTTTTATGAAAAAATTCCCGGGCTTGTTCCCCTTCGCCAATCTGGGCATGTATCTCACCAAGATTGTTCAATACTATAGCTTGTGCATCCATGATGTCAAACTCAATGGCTAATGAATAAGCTTGCTGATAATATTGTATCGAATTGCTGTTGTCGTCAAGGGCTTCGTAAATGGTACCTATATTATTTAAGGTCATCACCATTCCTCTCTGCATACCCAATTCGGTAGCTATTGTATTAGCCTGTAAATAAGCTTCCAATGCTTTCTCATAGTTCTCCATGCTCTTATACACTATGCCAATGTCGTTGTAGTTGGAGGCTAAGGCAGCCTTGATTTGAAGTCTTTCGTTGATATGCAGTGAATTGATATGGTATTGTAAGGCAGAAGAATAGTCACCTTTATTTTTGAGTAAAACACCTGCCAGGCTATATCCTCTTGCCATCAGCTTACTGAATCCTTCTTTCTCACTCATGGCAATAGCTTCTTGTGTGAGTGATAATGAAGTTTCAGGATCGGTGCGATAAGAGCTATACGCATAATCTAACAAAGACTTGACATAAAGCGTATCCGGCAGATCAGCCCAGCTTTCACGCAAACTGTCGGATAGCCCGGCACTAAGTAGGACAGGGGAGGTACATATGTTAATGATCCACACCAAACCTGGGATCAGAATCAGTGGATGCAATTTCATAGTTGCTTGAGGTTTATGAGCCAAAAATACGACAAAGGAACTAAATGAAGATCGTCTATCTCTTTAAAATGTGTTAGTAACTAACAATAACTTCTGTTATACAAAAGTAACACCAAGAAAACTGAGGAACGATACATAAGTAACATATAACTTAATTAAACTATTACTCAATGAGTTACAATATTGTGCTACAAATGTAAAACACACTAAGCCCTTTTACAATTTTACTAAAAGCTAAAATCAAAATAAATAATAACATAATTAGTTGATATCCAGTTGTTATTTAAGTTTATCTAAACTATAGATTGAAGGTTTATACACTTTATGATAAAAATTTGAACAGGAAGCTATATTATATATAACTAATTGTATAACAATGTAATAATAAGTAAATGATTAATAGTTGCTTCAAAGAATAATCTTCGCAAGCAATGTTACATAAGTAACTTAACTAATGTTATTAATGTAATTCGATTCTTGTTACCTTTGTAAAGCGGATTGAAAAGATCATTTTAATACTACAGGCAATGAAAGAGATCAAAGACAGGATAGAACATGTGATGCGAGTTCAAAATGTCACGGCAACTCAGTTGGCCGAGCTGATGGGAGTTCAGCGTTCAGGTATTTCACATATTTTGGGAGGGCGAAATAATCCGAGCATGGATTTCATTGTAAAATTCAAGGAAGCATTCCCTGAATATAATTTGGATTGGTTGCTTCTGGGTAGCGGTCCTAAAACAGGATTTGAAGCACAACGGACACAGCGATTGCCATCACAGCAAACGAGTTTGTTTGAAGAAGAGTCAAAAAATAAGGCAGAAATAGTCCAGGAAGCTGTGACACAGTCAGAAACAGTTTCAGAGCCTGTTCAAGCTAAAACACAAGAGGTAATGGAAACACCATCACAAGCTGTTGCCAAACCGCTTACTGAAATCTCAAAGAAAATTACGGAAGATAAGCAGCCTGAGCGGATAGTGTTCTTTTATACAGATGGAACCTTCAAGCTGTATAATATGCAGTCCGATTAAAACCTATCCATCGTATTGAAGAAGAAATTCGATTCTATTATAGCGTTCTCATCGCTGTCCGATCCATGTACTGCATTATCACCTATTGACTTACCATATAATTTTCGGATGGAGCCTTCTCTTGCCTCAGCCGGGTTGGTGGCACCAATATAGTCGCGATACGCTTGTACTGCATCCTCTTTCTCTAAAATAGCAGCTACTATAGGCCCCGAACTCATTGATTCAACCAGTTCAGTATAAAAAGGTCGCTCGCGGTGTACCGCATAAAAGGCTCCGGCTTCTGCTTGGCTGAGTTGAAGCATACGAAGTGCTTTGATCTTAAAACCACCATCGGATATCATCGCTAAAATGGCTCCGGTATGACCATCGGCAACTGCCGCAGGTTTGATCATGGTAAATGTGATATTGCTCATAGTCTGATATATATATTGTTTTGGGCGGCAAAAATACGCTTTTCCTTATAACGGAAAAATAAATTACCAACTCAAAGTGTCAAGCTCAAAACCTTGACATCAAAGCTTGCCGATATAGCTTTTTGATTATTTTTACCTTTTTATTACCTTGAAGGAGTACAGGTAAAGACACAATTCAATCAGTTCCAATTCACTGAACTGATTTAAATACTGATTGTTACAAAATTAAAAACTGATGAAACTCTTATTGGGCGAGAGCGGAGCTACGAAAATTGACTGGATACTCATAGACGGAAGAACGATAGTGTCAAGGTTTGTTTCCAATGGATTCAATCCGTTTCATGGCGACATACATATTTTTTACGATATACTGCATCAGACTGTTTTTCCTGAGTTAGATGACTTTGCTCCCGAGCGCATCATCTTTTATAGCGCTGGCTGCAGCACTTCTGAGCATTGTCAGTTGATCTCGCAGGCGTTTCAACATGTTTTTGGCGATGTTCTGATGGAAGTCAAAACAGATATAGAAGGAGCTGCGCGGGCTTTGTTAGGACAGGAAACCGGAATAGCTTGCGTGTTAGGTACCGGCTCAAATGTATGTTTGTATGACGGAAACACCATAGTCCGGCAGATCCCTTCCTTAGGTTATCTGCTCTCGGATGAAGGCAGTGGCGCACATATAGGGAAATTATTCATCACTGCTTTCCTTTTTGGCGATCTGCCCCAAGCTTTGCACGATGCATTCCTCTCAACAGGGAATAAAACAAGAGAAAAAATATTGAACAGCATCTATAAATCTAAACGCCCATCAGCATTCTTAGCTGATATGGCTAGGTTTGTAGGCGAACATATAGCGCATCCTTTTTGTACTCAATTAGTCTCGGACGCCTTCGATAGTTTTATCCACACATTACTACTCAGGATACCTGATTTTCAATCCTATAAAATAGGTTTTACTGGTGCCGTTGCCTGGAACTTCAGAGAGATACTGATCCAACGGCTCCATAAGCAAGGCGCAAATAAGCTCTATTTTGTCGAAGACCCCGCATCAGCTTTAGCTGAATATTATATGGGTGAGCTTAGCTGAAATACGTACAGTAAAATCTTATTCTTTGCTTTTTGAATCCATGAATATAGTTACCGGTCCATCGTTCACCAACTTAACTTGCATCATGGCGCCAAACATTCCTGTCTCTACCTGTAAGCCATTTGCTCGTAGCTGTTCGATGAAATAGTCGTATAAGGGAATGGCATGCTCAGGAGCAGCAGCCCGTATATAGCTTGGCCGGTTGCCTTTTTTGGTATTGGCATGTAAGGTAAACTGACTGACAACTAACACAGATCCACCTGACTGGTGGATATCAATATTCATTTTATCGTCAGCATCCGGAAAGATACGCAACGAACTGATTTTTTTACTCAGCCAGAGGGCATCTTCTTTAGTATCAATCTGTTCAATACCTATCAATATGAGCATTCCAGACCCTATCTTAGCTGTCACAGCACCCTCTATTTCTACCGATGCACTTTGTACACGTTGAATGACTAACCGCATAATCTTTTTCTTTGTGCAAATATCCTTATAAAGCCTGAACTAAACCATTAACAGGTTTTTTATACAGGCATAAATTTTTTAAATTACTTTTGTTGGATATAATATATAAATATGGTACGACTAAGTGTGAATATCAATAAGGTTGCTACATTGCGCAATGCCCGTGGCGGTAATTTGCCTGATGTACAACAGTTTGCCACTGATTGTGAACGATTTGGTGCAGAAGGGATTACAATTCATCCGCGTCCTGATCAACGGCATATTACCTATACGGATGTAGGATTGCTCAGACCTTTGATCACCACCGAGTTTAATATAGAAGGGAATCCTACCGAAGACTTTATTCAATTAGTATTGAACAACAAACCTGAGCAGGTTACTTTAGTACCGGATGATCCGGATCAGTTGACTTCCGATCATGGGTGGGATACGGTGAAGCATGCTTCTTTTCTGAAAGATGTCATACAGCGTTTTCAGGTAGAAGGTATTCGGGTTTCTATTTTCGTTGATCCTGATCCTCGTATGGTTACGCATGCAGCGGAGACAGGTACGGATAGGGTGGAGCTGTACACCGAAAGCTATGCAAGTCTTTTCCCTGCTGACCGAGAGAAAGCTATAGTACCTTTTATAGAAGCTGCCAAAGAGGCCCAACGGGTAGCCTTGGGACTAAATGCAGGCCATGACCTGAACCTGCAAAACCTATCTTATTTTGCAGCTCATATACCTGATCTTTTGGAAGTTTCAATAGGTCATGCCTTGATCAGTGATGCGCTTTATTATGGGATAGAGAATACTATTCAGTTGTATCGCCGTCAGTTGCTCATTCAGGCTGTTTAGCTATCAATACTGATACTATATGATACAATATCATCCCATAGGCGTTATACGTACACAATATACGGATAGAGAGAGTACCCCTGCACAAGCTGCCTTTGCTCAGCAAAGCATGATGGCTGTGGCAGAGTTGGATGAAGCTTTTACAGAAGGCTTGTCCGATTTAGAAGGATTCTCACATCTGATACTGATATTTCACTTCCACCAAGCAAGACCGGCTGCTTTGAAGCAGACACCCCGTTTTGATGATACGCCAAGGGGAGTATTTTCCACCCGAAGCCCGCATAGGCCAAACCCAATAGGGATGTCTATAGTCGAATTGGTAAAAATAGAAGATAACCGATTGTATTTCAATCATGCCGATATGTTGGATCGGACACCACTATTGGATATCAAGCCTTTTATTCCTGCCATTGATCATAGAGAACAGGCGGTGGATGGTTGGGTAGCCGGAAGAATACCGCCTGAAAAAACTCAGGAAAAAGAATAATTTGTCAGGTAAAGCTGCCTATGAAACAACGCATGACATGAAAGCCGGACTAATGAAACGGACCTGTGATACAATTTGGTTGATATGTATAAATATTACATTGCTTAGCTTGACTGTTACAGCTGAGGATCGGCAGACTGATTCGCTTCAGCAGCTACTGCGTGTGTCTAAGTCCGATTCAACCCGTATTGATGCGCTGATCATGCTTTCCCGAACTTATCTGTACACCGATCTGCATTTGTCGTTGGACTATGCCGAACAGGCTCTTGAGCTAGCCGAACGGCAGCAGGGATCAGAAATATATGCGTCAGCCTTGTCAAATGCAGGTGTGGTATATTTTACTCTGGGAATGTTTGAAGCAGCCTCCCGTTCGTTTTATCAATATCTTGCCATACAAAGAGAGAAAGACAACAAGCAAAAGATTGCTTTTGGATTAGCCAATATAGGGGCTATACATATGCAGATGAATCAGTTTGAAAATGCTGAACCTATCTATTTATCAGCACTACAGCTATTAGATGAGCTTACTACAACTGATAATAAGGGTGAGACTCTTCCCGAGATAGTTACTTTTTACAACAACCTGGGAATAATCAATCGTGAGCTTGGTAAAGTTGATACAGCTATTTCATACTATCAAAAAGGAATACATCTAGCTAAAAGTCTTTCGGCTGAAGATGAGTATCTAGCCATGTTATATAATAATCTGGGTAACATATATATTGATACCCAGCAATATGATCTTGCATTTCAGGCGTTGCAAACAGCCTTGGACCTTAGGATAAAAAATAATAATGTGTCTGGGATGGCATCATCCTATAGAAATATAGGAAGCTATTATCTATCTCGAAAAGAATATAAGCAGGCTGAAAAAAGCTTGTACAAAGCTGCCGAACTGGCTCTGATAGTTGGTAGCAAAAGCTTGAGTCAAAGTATATATAGCTTTCTTTTTCAATATTATAATGAACTTCAAAAAGCTGATTCGGCTCTTAAGTATCATATATTGATGAAGGAGTTGGAAGATGAGCTGATGGCTGAGGAGACTATGCGCGAATTGACAAGTTTAGAGCTTAATGCACAGTTTACCGAAAAGGAAAAGCTTCGACAGATTGAACAGAAAAAGAAAGAGCAGGGCTATATGTTCATTGCAGTCATACTGATAATGATCATTGCCTTGGTAGTCCTGCTTTTTGTACTCACTAAAAATCGGTTGAAAAGGCTACGACTTGAGAAAGAAGTAAGCGATTTTGCTACAAAAAATCTGAGCCTGGAAAAAGATGCGTTAGAAAAGGAGTTAGAGGTAAAAAGAAAAGAAATGACCACTCAGGTCATGTATCAGATAAAGAAAAACGAGTTGGTTGATACGATTGCCCAAAAACTGTTGAAACACAGCCCAAATTTCAGGAAAGAAGATCAGGGAATCATACGTGAGATATTACGTGATTTAGAGAAAGCACAAAAAGATGATGTATGGGATGAGTTTGAGCTTCTGTTTCAAGGGGTTCATAATGAGTTTTACGAGAAGTTACAAACCATATGTCCCGACCTGACTACCAACGAAAGACGGCTTTGCGCATTTCTGAAAATGCATATGAGTACCAAAGAAATTGCCTCAATTACCGGACAAAGCTTGAGAAGTATCGAAGTGGCGCGTACCCGTTTACGCAGAAAACTAAAGCTCACCAATTCCGATACCGGATTATCCGAATTTTTGTCTTCAATATAACAGTCATACACACAGTAGCTTACAACTTCCTGTAGCACTGATGTTGTACTGAAACCTGTTTTCTGATGTGGATATGTGCCATTCCATTATCAGCCCTTCCTTTTAAAAGCAATCTACATTTGCCACTAAAAAGCCTGATGAGCAAGGTCCCGCCCGAAAAGCATGATCCACAAGATCTACCTCTTGAACTTGACCTCAAAAAAATGATCCACCAAAAAAAGTTGGAGAAAAAGGCATTGATCAAAGTATTGGATTTTGTCAAAAGCACATCTAGTAAGGCTGATACTGAAAATACTTCAGAAACCTCATAAATTTTTTTAATAAACATAAATAATTAACAAATGCAGAAAACTACTTTAATATCAAAACAATGGAAGCTTTATTTTTTGATGATGCTTCTTTTACCTTTTGTACCTGTTGCTGCACAATCAGGGTCTTTCCCTTTGGACGAAGATTTTGAGGGCGCTGCTTTCCCTCCATCTGGCTGGTCAGTTTATGATATAGATGGCTCAGGTATCTGCTGGGATCTCATTCAAGGTGTAAATCATACCAATGGCGGCAACCAAAGTGCATTACACGGTTGGGCAATGGGTAATCAGGACGGATGGTTAGTAAGCCCCGCCATTACCCTTCCTTCTTCTGGACCAATGGTTTTAGCGTTCTGGAATATCAATTTTGATCCTGATTTTTATGGCTATAATAGCGTGCTAATCAGTACCGGTAGCGGTAACCCGGCAGATAATCAGTTCACCGAAGTATGGAATCCGGATGTACCTAATAGCAACTGGGAACAGGTAACCTTAAACCTGGCTCCTTATGCAGGTCAAACAATTTATATTGGGTTTAGGTATACGGGCGACTATGCACATGACTGGATAGTGGATGATGTATATATTGGTGACGACTTCAATACTGATCCCGTAATCGCTGTTACTCCACAGCAGTTTAATGTGAATGTACCGGATACGGGGCCTGTCACAAAAAAACTTTCGGTTAAAAACATAGGAGTGGAAAACTTAGTGTACTCTATTAGTTATTCTTATGTGGGAACCACAGAAGGATGGCTTTCAATAGATCATACCTCAGGTGATATTAGTGCCGGACAAACCAAAGTACATCAATTGGTTTTTGATCCAACCGATATGGAGTTAGGTGAATATCAAGCTGTAATAACTATTACCAGCAATGACCCGAGCAGCTCGGAACTTACTATACCCGTTAATGCAACTATTATGGAAGGGGCCAATGCTGAAGTTATTATTTTGTTGCCTGATTATACTTTTCCGGTAGATATTAGTTTGACAGGAGAATATGTTGCTATTACGGGTTTTGGAGGAGGCGATGCATGGTTATGGTCAAAAACTGATGGATTGAAGACTATAGGAGGTATTGAGCCATCGGTTGAAGCAGTATCCGAAGAAGGTATAGTTGCAGGAACCAGTAATAATCCCGGATATATAGTGAATGGCTCTGAAGTTACTATGGCCGGTTACTGGGATCCTCAAACACAGCAATGGACATATTTAGGCATTAATCCTGCAGTAGGCGAACCTACTTCGGTAGATTATAATTCTACCTGGGGTATGACTGCTGATGGTACAACTATAGTTGGGATGCAGTATTTTGCAGATTATCAGTATAAAGCTTTTAAATGGACGATAGCCGGTGGCTATGAAATGATTGGCAATCTGTATTCAGGTGGCAACCGACCCAATGGCATCAGCAAAGATGGAAGTGTGGTATATGGTTGGGCTGACCTACCTATGGCCTCACGATCACCTGTGATATGGTACAACGATCAATTGATCCAGATTGCACCAGATAGCTATGGCGAAGCGTTTGCTGCTTCTTTCGATGGATATTATGTAGCAGGCACAGTTGATGACAAAATATTCCTCTGGGATAAGACAGGTAATACTGAGATCATTGAAAATACTTTTAATAACGGCAGCATCAGCCCTGTAGCCGTAGGCGATGATGGGACAATCTTTGGATTCGGCTCCGAAGGATGGCCGCCTTTCCCTGACACACGTAGAGCCTTCGTCAGAACTCCTGACGGCGATATGATGTCATTTAACGAATACCTTGTTGGCAGAGGAATGGTCGATGCTGAGGACTGGCTGTTCTTTAGTGTAAATGGTGTTACACCAGATCAAATGAAATTTATTGGAGCAGGAATCAATCCGGATAATGAGTTTGTAACTTTCTACCTTGATCTTGCTGCTGAAATACCTTCAATAGAAGTTTTACCTCTGTCGTTAGAAGCCCTGTTAAACAGCGGTGAGGTCACACAGCAAAATCTAACAATAAAAAACTCAGGCAATGGTAGCTTACTCTTTGAAACTGCGGTGCATTACTTCCCTCAGGGAACTACCACAGCTATTACTCATGTTGAGGAAGGAGCAAAAAAGAACCCCGCAACTATTGCACTGCAAAAAACTAGCTCAAAAGGTGGCCAGCCTGCAACAGAACGTGCAGCCGATACCTTCATCCTGCATTACGACAAAGAAAATGCCGATGCCCTTGGCTTGACAAGCGGTGGTACTTTTTATACTGCCGTCAGATTTCCCTCCGAGATCACAGCTCATCTTGCGCAATCAACACTTACTAAAGTCGATGTGTTTGTAAATAACACTCCATCAGATGCAAAGCTGATGATATGGGGGCCGGGAACTACTACATCACCCGGAAGCTTATTGTACGAACAAGCTTTTAATGCAAATGAAAACACATGGAATATCATCAGTTTAAGTGAGACTTTTGCGATAGATGGAACCGATCTATGGATCGGTCTTAGCTATACCCACTCCGCAGGGGCTTTTGTAGCAGGATTAGATGGCGGCCCGGCTAACAGCAATGGCGGCTTTATCTCACAAGATGCCATTGAATGGGATCGTATCTATGACTTTGGATTTAACAGCAACTGGAATATACGAGCAAACTTATTGTTGGGTGATGGTAGCTGGCTTAGTCTGAACCCCGATCAAGGAGAGGTATCAGGTGGCGAAACAACGGATGTTACCGTAACTTTTACCGCTAATGTAAATCCAGCTACCTATCAAGCAAACATTATTGTTGAAAGCAATGATAGGCATAACCCCATACAGTTTGTTCCGGTAACACTCATAGTGGATGGTGATCCTATAATAACTAATCTGCACGAAGACTTCGAAGGAGAAATACCACCTGCTGGCTGGAATATATATAATATTGACGGTGAATTATCTACCTGGGAATCCAACACTACTCAGAATCATACTCCAGGCGGGACAACTTCTATAGCCCATACATACGGAAATCCTGGTATTATGCAGGAAGGATGGCTTGTAACACCTAAGGTAGCCTTAGCTGCCGACGATGATATCTATCTAAGCTTTTGGAATTATCATGCCTATCCTGGGTACTATGGGAAAAATAGCGTACGCATCAGTACAGGCAGTGGATTGCCTGAAAATGGTGACTTTGTTGAAATCTGGTCGCCTGCCTCAGTTGAGATCCCTTGGTCGGAAACCGTGTTAGACCTGACCAGTTATGCCGGACAGGCAATATATATAGCATTTGTATATGAAGGAGATGATGCCCACTCATGGTATCTTGATGATGTTTCGATTGTGCTCCCGGCTCAACCCGCTTCCATCAGCCTCAGCCCATCCTCATTGAGCGAGACCCTTGAACCCGGTCAGACATCTGTGCAGCAACTGACTGTAACTAATACTGGCGGCTCAGACCTTAGCTTTGAGATAGAGGTGAATATTCAGGATGGTGCTAACGTACTCAGTCCTGTTTCTGATCCTGTTAACAGCGATCATCAGCCATCTATCCATGCGGATGCTTTTGCCAAGGCAGGTATCCAACAGGCTGTTGCCTCACCCAACAAAGCTACCCTTGATGAGGTGATACGCTACGACAACGGAATAAACGACGATGCCATTGGTCTGACTAACGGAGGCACCTTTGAAGTAGCTGCCTACTGGCCTGCCTCTGCTATGGCACAGTATGTCAATATGCAGCTTGAGAAAGTTGAAGTGTACATCAATGATGCCCCTTCATCAGCTGTTATTAAGATATACGGACAAGGCACATCATCCTCACCCGGTGCTTTATTGTATTCACAAAGCTTTAGCTCTACACCTGACTCATGGATCACTGTCGAATTGGATACCCCTGTTGGTATCACAGGCAGCGATATCTGGATTGGGTACGAAGTAACTCATGCTGCCGGTCAGTTTCCTGCCGGTTGCGATGCAGGCCCTGCTGTAGTTGGCTATGGCGATATGATAGCTCTTGGAGGTGCCTGGGATCCTATCTCTGTCATAGCAGGATTTGATGTGAACTGGAACATAGCCGGCTATCTTGTCGAAGACAGTGGCCCTGTAGGTGAATGGCTGAGTGCCTCACCATTATCCGGTACTATCAGCTCCGGACAAAGCCTCACCATAGATGTCAGCTTTGATGCGTATGGCCTTTCGGCAGGAACATATACCGGTAGCTTGGTGTTCAGCTCTAACGACCCGACGAATTCTGTAGTTGAGGTACCGGTTACCTTAGAAGTCAGCGCTACTGCTATTGCTGTGATCACCCTTGATCCGGAATCCTTAGTGTTCTCCGTACCTGAAACCGGAAGCCAGAACCATACTCTTACTATTGGTAACACTGGTGATGCAGGCTTAGACTGGTCAGCCACGATTCAGTATCTGACACAGCTTACTACAGCTGCTATCAGTGTGCCTGAAGGGCCTGAACCTGTAACGCAAGCTGATGTGCACTTTACACTTGCCGGCACACAGTCCGGTGGCGCAGCTGCCACACACCACAGCCGTGAAACCATTATCCTGAACTATGACGGTGATAATTACGATGCCATTGGCTTACAAGGCGGAGGAAGCTTTTATGTAGCAGCCCGCTTCCCGAGCGATATGGTCAGCGAGTACGCCGGCTATGACCTGGAAAGTGTGGATGTGTATATCAACGATATCCCTTCACCCGCCACCTTATATATCTGGGGAGCTGGTACTACCACCACTACGGGTAGTATCCTGCATCAGCAGTCGTTTGTAGCTAGCGGAACAAGCTGGAACACCATTAGCTTAAGCACTCCTGTTACCTTAAACGGTCAGGATATATGGGTAGGTTATTTGGTTACTCATCAAGACCAGCAGTGGCCTGCCGGTTGTGATGCAGGTCCGGCACATCCGCAGGGCGACTGGATCTCTATGGACGGAAGCTCATGGGATCATTTAGCCGGCTTTGGATTGGATTATAGCTGGAACATCCGTGCGTTGATCAACAGCGGAAGCGACTTCAACTGGTTGAGCTTTAGCCCCACTACAGGCTCTGTAGCTGCCGGAGCAACCCAATCAGTTACTGTTACTGCCGAAGCGGGCGATCTGCCGGTAGGTATCTATAATGCCAATATAGTGATTGAAAGCAACGACCCCATCAATCCGGTGAAGACAGTACCGGTAACATTGAATGTGCTTGTTGGTATAGACGAAAGCAGCATGGATCAGATCAGTGTGTATCCTGTACCGGCCAACAGCATGCTGCATGTCAAATTAGTTGATGGTGTGCGTCAGATGCGAATGATCAATATGATGGGTCAGATAATACATGAAACCAATCTGAATGGGGAACTGAGTCTGACCATAGACCTTACAGGCTTCCATAAAGGAGCTTATGTGATGCAGTTCATCAACGAGCAGGGTGAACGAGTGCATAAAAATATAATTATCAGTGAATAATTGTTTTGGTTAAGTAGATGAAAAGCCGGCTTATTTCAAGCCGGCTTTTTTTTATCGCATCCTAAAAATAGCTTTGATTTTAAAAGATCAGGTTTATTTTCCAGTTTTGTAAAGTTTTTAAAAGACAAGTCGTTCGATTATCCTTTTCAAAAATATCTAATACATTGTAAAATATTGTTTCTCATCCTTTTAAAATAAATACCCAGTACATGGTATTGACAATACTATTGGATAAGTTTCATCTTTGTAGTACAAATTAATGAATTAATTCTGCTTTAATAATATTTTATTTTCTTACTGATGAAATATCTCAACATTGCTTTATTATTGCTTTTAGGAGCGGTTCTATTCCCATTCGCTTCGTCATTAGCACAAATTACCGGTTTGCCTAATACTGCTGTTAATCACCTTGATTCTTATCCATTAGGAGGTTTATCTTCTTCTGATGGGATTCGTTCGTACACTGAAAGGACGCTCGTTGGTCTTGATACGCAGTTTGGTGGTGATGCTCTTCCAGAAGGCTGGCAGATGAATGAGTTAGGGGAGGAGGGCTACTCCTGGGAGTTGCTGCCTAATATGATCTGGATCAACAGTTATCAAAACGAAGGTCATCATGTAGCCGGCGAATTGATAAGTCCTGTCATTGATTGCAGTGAGATGGAGGTTGTGTTGCTTGGGATGAATTTATATTATTATTTCTATCCGTTTCCGGCCGGGATGACTGATGCCGAGATACGCTACAGCACTGATGGAATCACCTGGCACACATTTTATACTTTTACTCATCATGTGGGACAGGGTTCTAATTCATATAATGAATGGGATCTTACGGAAGTAGCTGCCGGAGAGGATACGTTTTATCTTAAGTTTTGGTTTGATGATCAGGATGAATTGCGGGCATACTGGCAAATTAAAATGGTTACGGTGTATGCTCCAACCGAGCCGGAATTTTCAATCATACCCGATCTGACAAGCCAAGATTTCGGAACAGTGTTATTAAATGAAAGCAGTCTGCCACAGACGTTTACAATTTTCAACTCTGGTATTGGCAGCCTGTTGGTTCAGCCTCCGGTATTGGATAATTCAACGCATTTCTCAATATTGTATGAGCCAGCAGATTTTCCGGCTTTATTAGGCTTCCATGATAGTGTCAGTTTTGAAGCGGTGTTTCATCCTCAGCTTGATGGCATTCTTGAGACCGATCTGATCTTGTCATATACAGAAGCTGCTCCCGGGCAGCATTCAATCACCTTGACGGGTACGGGTTTTGATCCAACGGTTACAGAGTTTCCGTGGATGGAGGGTTTCAACCAGTTTGATTTTCCAGCCTTAGGCTGGCATTTTGTAGGTGGCGTAGATGGAGCGTACTGGGAAGGTAATGGTGTTGAAAAATATGAAGGAAGCCGATCGGTAAGAGCACGTTACGGCCCAACATCAGCATATAAAGCAAACGAATGGTTAGTATCGCCGCCCTTAGATCTTGATCAGCCAAATGCCGAGCTGTTGTATTTTTTCGTCATGTCGAATTTCGAGCCGGATAGCATAACCGACAAGCTACAAGTATGGATACTACCCGACTATTTTGATGATGTAGCCAAGCTTGAAGCTAACGGAGAAATGATAGCCGAAGTATATGCAGGCGAGGCATGGGAACGTAAATCAGTTGACATACGCGGATACTCTGGTATCAAGCATATTGCATTTCGGTATTGGGTAAACCATACCTCCGGCTGGCGGTTAGTATATCTTGATGCTGTGACCATAGATAAATTGGAAACGTATTCACTGACTATGTTGGAACCATATGGTGAAGAAGGTAAAGTTGTTCCGCAACCTGGCTACCATACCTATTTCGAAGACGAGCAGATCACACTGACAGCCGATGCCGATTATGCATGGGGATGGAAATTCGATAAATGGGAGGTGGACGGTGAGTTTTACAGCGATCAACCTCAGGCTACATTAGTGATGGATGCCAACAAAACAGCCCAGGCCTATTTTGTTCCTGTGACACCTATCACCCTTGAGATGATTGCCGCTCAGGGAGGCTCTAGCTTACCGGCTACCGGATTGCATCAGTATAAGCAAGGTACTCAACTTTCGGTTATGGCATATCCCGAATCGGGCTATCAGTTCAACCACTGGAAGAAAAACGGACTTCAATATTCCATCAATAATCCAATACTGATCTCTATAGATGAGGATTTGAGCCTGCAAGCTGTCTTTTCTGAAAGTTCAAGCTATACTATCGGATTTACTGTAAAAGACAGTCAGGGAAATAATATTACTACGGCTCAAATCCGAATGAATGGTATTGAAAATCCAACAGGGAATTACTTTTTTGATGGATTGTTTCCCGGCAGCTTTCATTATTCGGTTATAGCTGATGGTTTTATTCCTACTGGAGGGGAGATAGAACTCACAAACCAGAATATCAGCCATGAGATTATCCTTGCTCCTGTTCAAGGCGATACCTTTACAGTTACTTTTACTATAACCGATGAAGCCGGATTATCAATTGACGATGCGTTGATCACCCTCAATGGGTATGAAGGCCTGGAAGGCATGACGAACTTTACAGGATTTTCGGCTGGTAGTTATCCTTACAAAGTGGCTCATAGTGGGTTTCAATCCGTTGAACAAGAGCTACAGATCGTATCGGAAGATGTGTTTATAACCGTGATGCTGACAGCGGATAATCGGTTTTGGTATGAAGACTTCGAGCAACATATACAGCCCGGTGGATGGGGTATTGTGATTCATGGCGACGATAACCGAGGATGGGAGTTTACTGACGGGACTGCTTCCATCCACCCGAATGAGAACCTTAATGTGAGTGCCAGTTTAATTTCACCAGCTATAGCTGTTAATGATGCTAACGCCTTGAGTATCAGTATGCATCACTTTTATAACCCATACACACGAACTAATGGAGCCATACGCATCAGCAACGATGGGCTAACATGGCATACGGCTCAGACGTTCAGAGATAAGGAAGAAGGAGACCTCTTTATGGAGGATATGATGACGTATTATCTGACCGAACATTTCGACTTCAACGACAAGATATATCTCTCGTTCTATTATAGCGCACTAAACTCTTATAATAACTTTTATAACTGGACAATTGACGACTTAGAACTGTTTAAGCCTGATCCACAGTCGTTTGAAGCAAGCCAATACAGTAATAACATATACCTGCATAGTGGTCAAACGGGTATTCATCAACTCTTTATAAAAAACACAGGAGGCCTGACTGATACCTATACTCTTGAAAAGATAGATGGTTCGTGGGATTATGACTTCCCATCGGAACTGACACTTAACGGAGGAAATCAGATGATCATTGACCTGAGTTTTGTCATGCCAAACGATCTTGATATGGGTACGCGTGATACTTTAGTCATTCGCATCAGCTCCTTAGGTAACCCACAGCTCACGCATGATATCAGCTTTATTAGCGCAACTATAGCACCTATAAAGGCTTATTATAAAGAAGATTTTGATATAGTTACTGTCCCCGAGTTGCCCGGCGGATGGACACGTATTGTAAATAGTACCACGAATAATGCAAGATTGGTAACTGTTAAGAATGCAGATGCTGCCTCAGTTCCCAACCACATCAGAAGCAATAATTCTTCTGATCCTGAAGCTGAGTTGATACTGATCGCACCTCCATTAGCTGAGGGCAAATCGCTTAAAGAGTTTCGTACGAGGCTTATGCTGAAAAATTCTACTTCGGCACCACTTATCTTAGGAACTATGGATGACCCGCAAGGTACCTTTACTCCGATCACATCATGGGTTTCCGATAATCATTACACTTGGAAAGAGATGATGCATGGATTTGAAGATTATGAAGGAACAGATACGTATGTTGCGTTCAAACACGATGTAACAAGCACTTATACTCAGGAAGATATAGACGATATCATAATAGAGGTGATACCTCCGCCTATATTTTATATAGATACACCATCGCACGATTTTGGCGAGGGATGGGTTGACTATAATAACGATTCCATAGAAGTTGTTATAACCAATAAGGGCCATTATGAACTATTACTTCAAGAGATCGTCCTTGAGGCTGGAGAAAATTTCTGGATAAAGGCAAATAACCTTCCGGTTGCCTTGGAATTCAACGAACCATATGTGTTCAAGGTTGGATTTAATCCTCAGCAGCTTGGACAGGTACAGGATCATATTTTGATCACTTATACCGAAGAGACACAGCATAGCTTCAGCATGGAAATAAATGGTCAAGGTTTGGTACGTCCACAGGGTTCCACCTGTGATGATCCGGTAGTAGTAGATCTGCCTCTCATCAATTACGAAGGAAATACACAACAATATGGACGTGATTTTCGACCTACTTTTGTGGTCCCTGAAAATGTGTATCTAAGTGGGAATGAAATGGTCATGCAGTTTACCTTGGAAGAAAACAGCTTCTTAAGTGGTAGTGTTGATGGTCCAAGAGCCGGTTTCTTTGTGTTAGCTGCCTGCCCTGATCCGATCAATCCTCCACAGATATTGGCTGGCGCATTCAATATAGAAGGATATGACTCTTTTGAAAATGTGATGATGGATGCCGGTACTTACTATCTGATCGTCAGTTCTTCACATACCAAGCCACCTTTTTATACCGATTTTTCAATCAACTTGTCTGCCGAGCCTATGCCCGATTTTCACCATGTCAACTTCTTGGTTACCGAGCAATCACCTGAAGCTCTTCCATTGCAGGATGCACGTATTGTTGTTGAAGGAGAATATATTTCCACTACCCTTTACACTTCACCAACAGGTATGGCTACAGCAAGCCTTTTGGAAGGCGATTATTTGGCTACGATATTCTTGTTTGGATATCTTGAAAAGGAGGTACCATTCAGCCTTATTTCTAATTTAGACCTTAGCATACAGCTACAAGACCTGATGTTTGTACCTTCTAACCTAGTGGTTGATACGACTGGCCTACAGGCCGGACAAGCCTTGTTCAGCTGGGATGCCAAACCTAAAGGAGAGCCATGGACACAAGGCTTTGAAGCTGAGTTTCTACCACAGGGTTGGGATCAGATCATCACCAATACCGGAGGCCTCATACCCGGAGTTGATAGCGCCGATTGGAAGTTTACCTGGCAACAATACGGAACAATTTATTTCTCCGATCAGACAGTAGTGCCAAAGGAAGGTAGTAAACAAGCGTTTGTACACTGGAGTACAGATCCACAGGATGAGTGGCTGATCTCACATGAGTTTAAAGCTCCAGCCGACAAGTTAGTATTTTGGTATTTCGGCAATAATGGCGAATCCTTACAGCACTTTTATCTGAAAGTGTCAACTGATAATGGACAGAGCTGGACTGCTTTATGGGATGCTTCAGAACTACCTTCAGGGAAAAATAAATACGATTATCCAGCCATAGTGGATCTCTCATATTATGCGGATCAACAAATCCGGCTTGCATGGAATGCAGTAGGAAACTATGGATTGATATCAGCTTTTATGCTGGACGATATAAGTGTAGGAGACTTACGTATCAATACGGATGATCTGATAGCTGTTTCAAAATCGGGTAATACTTTTATGCAATCCACCTCCAAAGAGTGGGTAAGTGGCCAGCCTCAATCTATTGCCTCAATGCGTGAACCTTATGAACTGCCTCAGGTCAGTTTAGACGATATGCGTTATACACATGATCAGAAAGCTAACAGGACTATGACAGGCTTCGATATTTATCTGGATGATATGGGAACACCGATAGCATCAGGGATACAGATTGACGAGTACTTATATACTGGTCTGGCAGCAGGCGATTATCTGGCTGGTGTCAGAGCTCATTATACAACGGGTGCTACAGAGATAATTACCAAAGAATTTACTATAGTAAAAGGAACGGTTGGCATAGCAGAACAAGGTGGGGAAGAAGATCAACTGAAGGTCTTTCCAAATCCTGCTAATCAATGGATTATGGTTGAAAATAATCGAATTATTGACTATTACAGCATTTTCAACTCCAATGGAACACGGCTTATTGCAGGAAAAGCTGAGACAACAAATCTGCAATTAGATGTGTCGTCATTGACGTCGGGTGTGTATCTGTTGCAGATTTATTGCGGTAAAGATTTATATCATAAGCTTATACAGATCTATTGAGATTAACATTCTATTTGAGAACTTCTTTGAAAGTTTTTTTACGGGGTTTTGCTTTCAGCAAACCCCGTAATTTTTTTAATGCAACAAATAGTTTGTCAATGCGAGGGGATAGTTCTCAATTACTTGTGTTTTCTTCTCCCGTCATCTGATGAGCTTGTACTATGGCATGTTTGATGGCATATTTATATAAACCTAAACTTCCTTTGGCGTTTGTTTTGGCTAATATACTTTTGCGATGAGTCTCAACGGTTCGTTCGCTGATGAACAGCTTTTCTGCTATCTCTTTATTTGACAGCTCGCGTATGATGAGCAGTAATATTTCTATTTCCCGTTTGGTGAGTCGGCTTTTTTTGATATCGCTGTATTCTTCTAAATTTTGCAGCTCTTCCATTTGACTCATCACGGTTTCCTGTATATCGCTTCCAATAAAACGTTTCCCCACAGAGACTGTTTTGACTGCTGTAACTAACTCGCTTATATTGGCTGATTTTAAGATATAGCCTAAGACTCCTTTGCTGATCATTTTTTTGATATGTTGATAATCATCATACATTGTCAAAGCTAAAATCTTCGCTTTCTTATTGCGTTTCATAATCATTTCTGCCAATATGATGCCCGACATTTTAGGCATATTGATATCGACTAAATACACATCAACGTCCAACATCTCGAAACGATTCAGAAACTCCTGTGGATCAAGAGAATAACCTACTAATTCAATTTCTGGTTCATCCACAAGCAATGCAAAAATTCCTTCAATAAACAACTTGTGGTCGTCAATCATATATATCTTTAAAGGCGTCATAGATCAGATAGAAAAGTGGTGATAAAACTTGGTTTATAATGTGTTAATCGGTACTATAAGGGTGATGATAGTACCTCTGCCCGTCAGGCTGTCAATAAAAAACTGACCGCCTAAACTTTCGATGCGGTAACTGGCATTCTTTAGTCCCATCCCTTGATTTCCATTCAAATCAGAGGGGTCGAAGCCTTTGCCGTTATCTTCCAACATTATGGTTAGTTCATCTTTGTCTTGAAGTACGTGTATATTCAACTCGCTACATTCTGAATGGTTCACTACATTATTTAGAACTTCTTGCACTGTACGGTACAATGCATGCTCCACATAAGGCTTATAGCTGTTTGCCAAGCCGTTGATACTTAGTCCTATTTCAAACTTACGAAGTTGTACCAAGCGCAAGGTCAGTTCTTTCAATGCCTCCGCAAAACCTTTTTCGGTGAGTATCTTGGGCGACACATTATTTGAAATATTTTTGATCTCCCTTAATACTTCTTCTATATTTTTTTGGGTGTTATGCAATAGATTCTTTTTTTTTCCGGTATCCATTTCATTCTTTTCCAATATATTGGAAATATTCACTTTGGATAGCGACAGTAGTGGGCCTATTCCATCATGAAGTTCGGCGCTAAGTCGTTTTCGTTCGTTCATCTCGGCAATCATCACTGCTTGTGTTTTTTCGGTGCTATGCCGTATGCGGTTTTCGTTCTCTCTGTCTTTTTGCTTTTGTTTGATCCTATCTAAATAGATATAATAGATCAGTGAAAGGATTATTATAGCTAATGCCAATAATATGATCACGGCAGTAACCACTACTTTTCTTCTGTCGGCTAACAGCTTTTCCCTTTCAATTTCCCGTTCTTTATCTGCCACCGAATCAATAAGCCGTTGTATCTCAAGATTATACACTTGAACGTGTTCCGAATGTTTCTCCATATTTTGCTTTAGTGCCTCTGCCTGCTTGAAATAATCCAATGCCGCCTGTATATCATCCTT
>Ga0265294_10001427_pt1 | contig 32173 bp, 34 predicted proteins | sample MunlanPumphouse3_FD_192504 | JGI IMG/M metagenome (GOLD analysis project Ga0265294, IMG submission 192504) | Groundwater microbial communities from a municipal landfill in Southern Ontario, Canada - Pumphouse #3 | ecosystem: Environmental > Aquatic > Deep subsurface > Groundwater | place...
CATTCATTGAAATCATACCTAGAAGTTTTTTATCATAACCCACATAAAGAATGGTTTTTCCACTTTTTAAAGACTCTTCAAACTCTCTTTTATAAGCAGAAAAGTCAATTTCTTCGTCATCTTCTAAAAAATGACGACTTCCTATAACCACCTCTTTGCCTTGTACTACTGTTTTAACACCATGAGCTACAATAAAATCAACCTCTTCATGGTGCATATGTACAAAACCTTTCTCTTTAGCAGCTTTAACAACAGCTTGAGCAACTGGGTGAAAATAGTGCTCTTCAGCACTAGCTGTTAGGTTTAAAATAAGCTCTTCGCTCCAGTTTTTATCAAAAGAAGTAATACTTTCAACTTCAAGTTGCCCGTAAGTTAAAGTTCCTGTTTTGTCAAATACAAAAGTATCGGCAAGTTGAATTGCTTCAATAGATTTAGCTCCTTTTATCATAATTCCACTTTTCCCAGCTTTTGAAATAGAAGATTTAAATGCAACAGGAGTAGCTAATTTTAATGCACAAGAGTAATCTGCTTGTAAAACAGCAGCAACAGATTCAAAATTTCTATTAATTAAATAAGAAAAACCTGCAAGACCTAGCGTTACTGGCACAAGTTTATCTGCTAGTTTTGTAGCTTTAAGCCCTACAGATGACTTTTCATTTAAAGATGTTGCAATATAGTTTCTAATTCTAGCAGTTGCTGTCTCTTCGCCTATTTGTTCTGCCCATATTTTAATGCGTCCTTCTTCAATAACTGTTCCTGAAATAACTCTGTCACCTCTTTGTCTTTTTACAGGGGCACTCTCACCTGTCATTGAAACTTGGTTAATACTTGCAGTTCCAGAAATAATATGTCCATCAATAGCAATAGTATCACCAGCACCAACAACAACAATATCACCAATTTTTAGCTCACTTGTGTTAATTTGCTCTTCTACATAAAGTTCATCTACAAATCTTTCTATCCACACTTTTTCTATATTTGGTTTTGCTAACTCTTTAATTAAATCATCACTTTTATGTACGGTTGTCTCTTCTATGTACTCACCTAACTCAAGCATAGTGTTAGTACTATTTGCAGCTAAATAATCTTTTCGTGCTAAACTAACGGCAACTGCCATAGCTTCAAGTACGGTAGAAGTTAAGCCTTTTGAAAAAAGCTCTTTAGTTCCATTAATTAAAAGAGAGTGTGTGGCTAAAGAAGTAACAAGAAACTTTGCTGTTGGATTTTGTATAAAAGGCTCAACACTTAATGCTGTACTTGCTTTTATAAAAGCATTTAAACTAGGTTTTTTATCTGTTTGAAAATGACAAGAGTTTGTTGTAAGATTTTCGCACATCTTGTAACTTTCAAAAGATATATTTTTTAAACTTTTTTTTAAGTAAAGTGTATCTAGAGTATCTGATTCAAAAATTACTGAACAAGCTTTGGCATTTATGCGAACTTTTAAATTATTTTGCAAAGAGTCTAACTCATGTTGTAACTTATTTAAATTAATCTCTTCTTTTAAAACAGACCAATAAAATCTAACACGAAAAGGCGTTTGATGAATAATTTTAAGCTCTTTATGCATAAAATTTATTGCTCTTTTGCATGCATTTCTGCTTCTGCATCTTCAAATCTCTCTTTTAACTCTTCAATTCCTGTGTGAAAAAGTTCATTGCCCTTAGCAACTGCTTTAAAAAGATTTTTTTGTGCATTTTCGTTGCTTAAAATATATGCTCCAACTGCACCAATTGCTACACCTATTAGAAACTTTTGAGTATTAAAATTTCCAAAAATATCTTTTTTTTCACTATCAATAAAAGGGTTCTTTTTGATTGATTTTAGTTCCATTATTCATTTTCCTTTTTATTCTTTGCCAAACAAAGAGTTTCTTTAATATATTTTTTCTTTACTGTTTCATCTATTTTTTCAAGTGCATAAATGCCAAAAACTCCCAACGAAACCATATTTGCCATTTTAAATAATTTACCTTCACCCAAAAAATTTGCAGCAGCAATTGCACTACTTGTAGCAATTCCACCTTGAAGAGTTAATTTTAAAGTATCGTAAATAGCCTCATTTTTACTAATTTCTTTTTTTGTGTAACGATTATAATTTAAAGCTCCAGCTATTGCACCTGAAGCTAATGCTCCACTAATCACATGCCCTTGAACACTCCTAGGAGTTCCTGTATCTATTGAGAGTCGATTCATTTAATCTCTTCTTTAGATGGTAACTCTTCTGTTATTTTTGCCTCTTTGAGTTTGTACTTTTTCTCTTCAAAACGATTTTTGACTAACTCAACGCTTTGTTTAGATTTTTCAAAACCAGTTTGTGCTAACTTTTTAGCTTCGTGCGTACCTTCTTCTATTTTCTGTTTAATTTTTGTTTTATTTTTGTATGCAACAACTGCAACAATACCTGTTGTTAACCCTGCAATAAATGGTAACATTTTACTCTCCTTTTTTTTGATTTGTTGTTTTATCTTCTTTTGTAAGCACTTGGCTAAACATCATAGCCCCTACTGCACCTAGCAAAGCACCTCCAATAAAGGAGATATTTTTATTTCCTAAAAGTTTAAGTACCTCTTCTTGGTTGATTTCTCCTTTAGAAAATTGTTGAGCTGTTTTTGAAAAATCATCTAACTGTAAAAAGGTTTGTTCCATATTGGAAAAATCTAAACCACTGTTATTTAAAGCCATAGCTTGCGTTTTAGCTTCAGGTGCTGCTTGATTATATGCTGCATAAACGCATCGCCTAAAAGCTGGTAAATGGTTGTTATATGAAGCTGCTTGAAGTTTGTAAAAAACTTCTTGAACATCAGGATAATCTTGAGTATATTCTAATAAATTATCGTACATAGCAATATTATCTATTTCAGCAGCAACTCCTAGTTCACAAGCTTCTAATAGTGTTTCGGGTAAAACAATCAAAGATGAGTAGTCGTTAGAAGGTAGAGCTACTTGATATTTTTCCAATAAATGTATAAGTGCATTGTAGTGGTTTTTTTCTGCTTCAACTATATTAATAAAAGGAGTAACTTCCCCAAATTTTTCAATAATTTGCATATAAGTTTCATAGGCTTTCATCTCATCGTAAATAGCAATTCTTAATGCTTGATGAAGTGTTGGCATATTAAAAGAGGAATCTATTCGTGTGGTTTGTAGAATAGTTGCGTCAAGATTGGTTTGCATTAATTAATCTCCTTTGTAAGTTTGTTTGATAGCGTATTGAGTAAAACAGCTATTTCATCTAGGTTTCTTTGTTCAACCAAATCCACCCATAAAGAGTCTGGAAAAATAGCATTATTGTATTCAATAGTAATCGAACCTACTATTTTATTTATCTTTATATTTTTAATTCCATTAATTTTTTCGCTTAATGATTCAATATCATTTAAAGAGATATTTTCACTATTTAACTCTTTTATTTTAGGGCTAACTCGTAAACGAATCCTTCCGTTAATATGGTGAATAATTGAAAAATAAGATGATAATTCAATTAGTTTTTGCGGGTCTATCAATAAAAATCCTTTTAAATATATATTTTTTTGGTATTAAATAAGCAATAGTTGAATAGAGAGTAATGCTGCTATTAATAATTAGTATCATAATTATAAACAACTATAACTTAATTTTTTATTATAAAAAGAGTTGAAAAAAATATAATTTAATTTTTTTTAAAATTATTATCAATAAGATACTCTGTTTTTCCCATTTTTTTTAGCTTCATAAAGTAATTCATCTGCTCTTTTTAAAAGAGTTTTCTCGTCATCTGTGGATTTAAACTCAACTAATCCAAAAGAGCATGTTACTTGTTCTATTTTTTTGAAATAAATTTGGCTAATTTTTTCTCTTAATTTTTCTGCATAAACAATTGATTTGTTTAGTTTATTCATGGGCATAAGAATTACAAACTCTTCTCCGCCCCATCTATAAAAATAGTTGGTTTTTCTAAGATTTTGTTGTATTGTTGAAGATATTTCTTTTAAAACAATATCGCCATAATCATGACCGTGCGTATCATTTACAGATTTAAAATTGTCTATATCTAAAATCATAAGACAAAAAGTTTGTTCTTTAAATCGAAAAGCCAATTGCAATAAATTATTTAAATCTTCATCAAATTTAATACGAGTATATGCACCTGTAAGTGTGTCAACCATAGCAATTGATTTTGCATCAAGTGATAACTTTTCATACTGGCTGTGCATCTTTTTTTTAACTTCTTCATGTTCATCAAAAAGAGTTAATAGATAAAAGAAAATGAAAATATTTATTAAAATAATAGTTGAAATAACTAAAATAGAGCTGTTTAAAATCTCTTTTAAAATGAAAAGCTGTTCAAATTGTTTAATAATATTTACATAACCTTTGTTTGATATTTTTCCAAATAGTTCTACGCTATTATCGTTAAATGTATAAACAAATGCATTTTTTCCTAAAAGAGCTATTTTTTCTTCAATATCAATGCTGTGCCTTTTACTTTTATCAAAATATTTAATAGTCAAATTATATTTTGTATCTTGTTTATTTTTCTTATTTATATACAAAGGAGTACTTTTTGCGTACTCATCTACTAGTTCATCGGTGTTAATATAATTAGGATTATCAATTAGCAAATCCTTTTTGAGTCTTTTCTCAAACACTTTTTCATATAAGTTATAATCAGAAATAATTGTATCTATTTTACTTTGTTTAATACTATTTTGTAAATTTTGGTATGTGTTAAAAATATAAAATCCAAATAAAGCAAAAAGTACAATATAAGCAATAGAAAATCTTTGTTTGTTTTTTTTAGATAAATAGTGTGCCATTATTTCTCTTTAATTATTTTTATTGTTTTAATAACTTCATAAGAACTATTTAATGCAACAGCAAAATAATTTTTGCCATCGTTGTATCTAATTTGATAGTTTAAAGGGTTTGAAAGTAGTTGCAATTTCATTGTTTTGTAGTTAAATTCCTTTGTATCTATTGGAATAAACTTGAAATCCCAATTTAAAAGGTAGAATTGATTATTTGTATCTATTGCATAACCACTAAGATTTTTTTGTCTATTTTCTGAAATATCTATATAAGCTAAAGAGATATTTTTAGGATATTTAATTGAAGTAACTTCTATAATTCCATCTGCTCTTTTTATATTGAAAAGTTTTTTCTTACTATCTTGTACTAAATAACCTTTATCAAACGGCTTCATATTTGTAGTTTTTCCCCAAATATTTATAGCAGGATATGAAAACGCATTTTCTGTAAGTTTTTTAGTAAGCTCATTACTTAAATCTCTGTTTATTTTATTGTCAAACTCATATACAACAGCTTTTTTACTCTTAATTGAAAATGCTTCTTCACTGAATTTTATAACCCCTTTATCTTTTTGTGGATTTAAAAGTGGATATATTTCTACTTCTTGAGGCTCTAAAGAGATTGGGTTATAGCTAAAGCTTAGTCTTGAAGATTTTATTATCTCTTTGTCAAAAAGAGTATTTTCTATTTTTATAGGAAGTCTGTTTTGTATCTCTAAATTTTTATAATATACAAATGGTAAGTAAGCTTCATATGTTTTTCTATCAAAAACTTCTTTGTTTTTAATACCATACTCAAACCTATGTCCCGCAAAATTTTTTTGGTAAACAAAATCATTAATTATATTTGAGTAAAAAATATAATAATTAGTAAAAGATTTTGCATAATTTGTTTTATAGTTGCCATACAAAAGGTAGATAAAAGTAGGAATAATAGTAACTAAAACAGCTTTGTATAAAAAAGATTTAACTCTTTGTTCTTTGAAACTATAAAAACTATCTAATGCCATAAATGGCATAAAAAGTAGAAGTATTAACCATGAAATATCTTCTAAAAAATATCTCTGTTTTATAAACAAAATTACAAATCCTAGAGTAAGTAAGCTTTTTAGAAAAAGATATTTAATATCTTTTTCTAAAATAATTGAGCAAAGACCTACATATAAGATTATAGAAGCAAAAGAGTAAGCAAAAGTATCTTTTAAACCAATAAAAACAATATCTAATGGGTAATAAAAGTATAAGGTTAAAAGAGTTCCAAGTGATAAAATTGTTAAAAGAGTAGTTAAAAAAACAGCACCAATAAAAAGATGTAAAAAGAGTGAATCTTGCATTTTTAGTGGAAGATGTGCCATTATTTTTATACGAGAGCCTACTTTCTTTGGTAAAAATTGTGCAAAAGCTAAAACGGTAGCTAAAACTAAATACCAATAATTAAGCGTAAAGTAGGGCTTGTCTTGAAGTTGTGCAAATTTATACCATAACATAGATTCAGGTTCAATTGTGGCAAAAGCATAGTTTATATTATATGCAAAATAGCAAATTAAAACAGTTACTAAAAATAGTAAAAGGTAAAGATAGAGTTTTAGTTTTATCCACTCTTTTCTTAAAATAGAAAACAGCATTAATATTTTCCTACAAAATCTAAAAATTTATCTTCAAAAGTAGTCGATTTGTCTTTATTAAAATTAGCCATAGTATCAAGATGTACTCTTCCACCACTTTGTATTATTGCTATATCATCTATTAAATTTTCTAAATCATTCATATTGTGAGAGGTTATTAAAACTGTTTTGTCTCTATTTTTAATATACTCTTTTAAATACTCAACAAAAAGCCTTCTATATCCAGCGTCTAAACCCATTGAATAATCATCTAAAATAAGAAGTTTTGCATCTTGTGCAAAAATAGTTCCAAGAACTACTTGAGATTTTTGTCCAAAAGATAGAGTTGAAATTTTTTGAGTATAAGGAAGCTTCATTAAATCTACTAATTCGTAAAAAAGATTTTTTTTCCAATTATTGTAAAATAAAGAGAAGAATTTTTCTAGTTCTTCTATACTCATATAATCATAAGTAATAAAGCCTTCATGGAGCAAAGCTATACTCTTTTTTGTATTGTTTGAAAGTTCGTGTGAGTTTTCACCAAAAATTAAACATTCACCTGCTTTTGGTTTTAAATAACCCATTAAAATATTAATAAGAGTAGATTTACCTACACCATTTTTTCCTAAAAGTCCAAAAATAGTCCCTTTATAAATATTCAGATTTAAGTTATTATAAATAAGTCTGTTTTTGTAATCAAAGGATAAATTTCTAATCTCAATAACACTTTTATTACTCTTTTTTTTCACAATTTCCGCCACAACCATCACAACCATTTGACTTAACAAGTTTGATGTATAGAATATATAATGCTCCTAAAACAAGAGCTGCTAAAAAAATATTATCTGCCATAGTGTTCTCCTTATAAACTTTATAAAAAGCCGTAAAAACGGCTTTCTAAAAATTTATTTCATAGCTTTAGCTTCAACCCAAATAACAGCGTCTTGGCTTAACTCTTTACCTTTATACTCTTTAACACTACCAACTCCTAAAGCACAAAAAGCCCAAAAACCAGCTTTTGGAATAGCAAATGTAAACTCACCATCTTTATTTGCTTTAATAGTCATAGTTACAAATGAATCCTGTGGTGCTTCTACTTTTGATTTTCCCATTTGATTGTTTTTCATATCGACATCTCGGTTTAAATACTCAACTTCAATTTCTGCAAAAGGAACTACTGTTCCATTACTTTTTACAATACCTGTGAAACTTCCATGTTCCCAAATAGCATAAGGTTTAGTTAAAGGCACAATTTCTGCTTTAAGTCCTAACTCTGCGTCCCAATCACTAGGAGCACCTGCTACATTTACTACTGTTTTAGTAATTTGTTGAATATAAGCATCTTCATTTTTTTCATAATAAGGAGTAGGGGTCATAACAAAAAGATGGTCACCCATTTTTCTAGCTTTATAACTGCTTTCGTAGGCTTTACCACTATTACTACTTCCTTTAAAAGTAATAGACTTAAGAGTATCTTTTAAATCAGTTTTTTCCTCTTTATTTATTACAAAAAACTCTTCAACTCCTGCCATATCCATGGTGTGTTCATCTGAAAAAGGGTGAGTAAAAATATGTTTAAACTCTATTGTTTGACCCTTTGTTAATGCCGTTTGAGGTGTATAAACCATTTGAAAGTGAGCATATGCAGAAGAACTTAATAGTGCTGTTACTGCTACTGTCTTTAAAATCATTTTTTTCATTTTATTTAATCCTTATTCTATTTTTAATATTGTAATTATAATAATTAGTATCAATGAGTACTCTTTAAAAAAAGAGTACTTAACTCTTTTTTATTATTCAGTTATATCTGAACCTTTTACATAAACTTGATGCCCTTCACCAGCATCAAAAACAGCACTGTATTGGCTGCTTGGCTTTTTAAATGTAACTTCACTGTCTTCGCTCATTTTAGCTTCAAAAATAGTTTTTCCATTTTGTTCAACTTTAAAATTTACTCCACTAGCACTGCTTCCATCACTAAATCCTCCCTCGCAAGTGATGCTTCCATCACCATTGTCAAAGCAAGACATAATTGCACTATGTGCAAAAAGTGAGCTAGTAAATAGTGCTAAACTTAATATTACTCTTTTCATTTTGAGTTTTCCTCCTTTATAAGATTTTTAAACATTTTTTAATCCTCCTTGCCAATTAATATTTTTTGTTGGGAAAAACCCAATTATTAGTGCTGTTAAAACAATACTAAAGTAGAAATAGCTCATAGCTTCAAGCCCACTCCAACTATTCAAATTACCTAGTGTAAAGATAATACTAGAAGCAGTAATTCCTAAGAAAATAGGAAAAAATATTGCAAATAACATCCATTTGTAACTATTTGTTTGCATCTTTACAACAATCATAGTTGCTATACAAGGTGGAGTTAAAAGCATAAAAATTAAAATTGCCACCGCATGAAGTTCACTGTAACCACTATTTGCAGCCATAGCTTCTTCTGCTCTTTGAGATTGTTCTTTGTTATCTTCATATAGACTTCCCAAAGTAGCAACTGCACTCTCTCTTGCTGCAAATGAACTTAAAAATGCAACATTTATCTTCCAGTCAAACCCTGCATATTTTGTGAGTGGTTCTACTGCTTTTCCTGAAAGTCCTAAGAGTGAATTTTCTACTTTTTCATTTTTTATGTTTCGTAAAATTCTGTTTCGCTCTTTGGCAAGTTTTCTTATTTCTGCGTTAATAATTTTTGCATCATTATCTTTTAAAGGTTTTATAAACTTATAAAAATTTGGATTCTTTTTATTATAAGTTTCATCTATTGCTAAAGCACCATCTTTTGAAGTTGTAGCCATTCTTTTATTTCTATAACCATCGTAATAGTTAAGCAAATCGGCAATTTCATCTTTTGTATCAACCTCTTCATAGTAAGAGCTTTTTTTAACCTTTTTATCAAAAGAAGTTAATGACTTTTCAAGCTCACTATCATATTGTTCTTGTGATTGTTTGCTTATTCCTGGAAACTGTAAAAGAGCAAATAATACTATAGCAACGGCTAAAACAATTGTTAAAACTTTATAAATATATATCCACACTCTTTGAGCTGCACTTAAAATAACTCCTTTAACTGTAGGTAGATGATAAGGCGGTAGCTCCATAACAAAAGGGGCTGTTTCTCGTGTTTTTAAAAAAGTAGAGGTGATTATTTTAGCAACTATAAGTGCTGTAAAAATAGTTACTGTTGAGATAAAAAACATCATAATAGACATATCTGGTTTGAAAAATGCTCCTAAAATAAGTGTATAAAAAGGCACTTTTGCCAAGCAGTTCATATATGGCACTGTTAAAATAGTTGCCATTCTAGCCCTGTCATCGGCAATTCCTTTTGTAGCCATAACTCCAGGAACTGCACACCCACCAACCATTGCTCCACCTAAAACCAAAGGTAAAGTAGATTGCCCATGCAGACCAAATTTTTTAAATATTCTGTCAAGAATAAACGCCATACGGGGCATATAACCCACATCTTCCATAATAGCAATAAGCATAAAAAGAATAAAAAATATAGGAATATAGTTAATTAATGCGTTTGCACTGTTTATCATCCAAACTGCAAAATCTGTTACCATAGGAACATCTGTTAAGTAAGCTTCTGGAGAAATATCTATTACAAAGTTTTTAATAAAAGCCAAAATAGGCCAGGTGTAGTCGGTTAATTTGTAACCACCTACAATTGAGAGTTCATAAATTAAAAACATAATTCCAAAAAGAATAGGCAGTGCTAACCAACGGTTTAAGACAATTTTATCTACTTTATCAGTAATGGTCTCTTTTCCTATATTTACATCTTTTATAGCTTTATGATAGATAATATCAGCAGAGTCGTATCTAAAAGTTGCTAAAAAAGAGGTAGTGTCTTTGTCGTAAAGAGTGTGAAACTTATCTATTTGAGTGCGAGTAAGCTCTTCAATATTTAAAAACTCTTTTTTTAAATAAGAAGTAATCGTATCATCGCCTTCAAGCATTTTAATTGCCATCCATCTTTTATTTAAAGTTAATTTTGTCTGCTCAATTGCATTTTCAATCTCTTTAATATGTGGTTCTAGTTCTTCATAGTTAATAGAGAACTCTTCATACTTTTCAACATTTTTAGAAGTTTGCACAATAGCTTCCATTATCTCTTTAGAACCAATACCTTTAGCACCACTTGCTTCTATAACTTTGCACCCTAGCATTTGAGATATTTTTTTACTATCAACTACTATACCTCTTCTTTGGGCTACATCCATCATATTAAGTACAATTACAACAGGCATACCAATTTCAAGAAGCTGAAAAGTTAAATAAAGATGTCTTTTTATATTAGAAGCATCAATAATATTTACTATAACATCTGGCTTTTCATCCAGAATAAACTGTTTTGAAACTCTCTCTTCTAGTGAGTAAGAGCTAAAAGAGTAAGTACCAGGAAGGTCAACCATCTCTATTTTTTCATTTTCATAAGAAAAACGACCCACTTTTTTATCTACTGTAACACCTGGATAGTTAGCAATATGTTGGTCAATTCCACTAACCATATTAAAAATAGTAGATTTCCCACAATTGGGTTGACCTGCTAGGGCTACTTTAATCATAATTGCACTACTTCTATTAAAGCAGCTTCACTTTTTCGCAAAGTTATTAAATAGTTATGTATTTTTAATTGCATTGGGTCATATAGTGGAGCTTCTCTTATTATATTAATAGTAGCACCAGGAATAAACCCCATATCTAATAGTTTGTGGTAAAGCTTATTTGTAGCATTTGACTTTACAATTTTGCAACTGCTTCCGCCAATCATTTGACTTAGTTTCATATGGTTCCTTACAAAAGATATTAAATTAAATATCTAATTTAAAATATAAGTGGCATTATAAAACTCTGTAACTTAAAAAATACTGATTTCGATAACGAATATCATTAATATTTTATTTATTAAAATTAGACTATTATTTCATTATAAAAAAGTTAAGGAAAAATATGGAAGAGATAATAATAACGGTAGTAGCTTTATTGGCTTTATACTACATATATAGAAGAGTATTTAAAAAATCAGGTTGTGGGTGTGGTGGTACAGGTGAGTGCGATAGTAAAAAGAACCAGTAAAAGAGTAAAAGGTCTTTTGTTTAATACAAATAAAACTATAATAATAGAATATTATCACATAAGGATAACAAATGAGAAAAGTATTAATTATCAACGCGCATCAATATTATGAAAATGTTGCCAAAGGTGAATTAACACAACACTATATTGATTGTGCCAATGATTTTTTTCTAAAAAAGGGGTTTGAAGTTAAACACACCCATATAGACAAAGGGTACAACAAAGAAGAAGAGTCTGAAAAGCTAGCATGGGCAGATGTTGTTTTATTTCAATTTCCAGTTTACTGGATGGGAATTCCGTGGATTTCTAAAAAATATTTTGATGAAGTGCTAACACAAGGAAAACACTACACAAGTGATGGACGAAGCCGAAGCGATAACTCTAAAACTTATGGAAGTGGAGGGCTGCTTAACGGAAAATATATGTTAAGCATTACTTATAACTGCCCTGAGAGTGAATTTAATAACCAAGCAGGTTTTTTTGAAGGACTTAGTGTTGACCAAGCGAATGTGGCAGTTCATAAAGTGTTTCAATTTTGTGGATTAGAACCCGTAAAAACTTATAGCGTACACGATATTTTTAAAGGCGATTTAAACCTTGAAGAAGAGAAAAAGAGATTTACTGCACTTTTAGAAAATAATTTTAAAAATTAAGGAAAAATATGGAATTTAGTTATCAAAATCCTACATTAATAGAGTTTGGGCAAGGAAAAATTGAAAAACTTAGCTCTTTAATTCCACAGAATAGGCGTGTTTTGTTGGTGTATGGTGGGGGAAGTATTAAGAAAAATGGTGTGTATGAACAAGTTGTCAATGCCTTAAAAAAACACACTTTTTTTGAGTTTAGTGGCGTTGAAGCGAACCCCGCAAAAGAGACCTTAGATAAAGCCATTGAGTATGGACGAACACATAAGGTAGATTATGTTTTAGCCGTTGGGGGAGGTTCTGTTTTAGATGGGTGTAAATACATTGTCAATGCGTTTTATTATGAAGGCGATGGCTGGGATTTACTTGAAGGCAAACATATATCAACAAAAGCCTTAGAATTAGGAGCTGTTTTAACACTAGCAGCTACAGGGAGTGAATCAAACACAGGGGCTGTCATTACTAAAAAAGCAACTCAAGAGAAACGGTTTTTTCACTCATCTTTTTCCTATCCACAATTTGCTGTTTTAGACCCAGATGTATTAAAAAGTTTAGATGACAGACAACTTGCAAATGGAATTATTGATTCTTTTGTGCATGTATGTGAACAGTATTTGACTTTTTCGCATGGTGCTTTGGCACAAGATTATTATGCGGAAGGCATTTTAAAAGCCTTAATTAACCTAGCCAATAACTACGATAAAAAAGATGATTTATGGTATGCTAATTTAATGTGGCTTGCCAATCAATCACTCAATGGACTACTAGGATTAGGCGTTCCCCAAGATTGGGCAACTCATTTTATAGGGCATGAGTTAAGTGGGTTATACGGAATTGACCACGCACGAACGTTGGCAATTATTCAGCCTCATTTACTTTCTGTTTTAAAAGAAGAGAAAAAAGAGAAACTCTTACAAATGGGAAAAAATGTTTTTGGATTAACCGAAGTAACTCCAGAAGAGACGATTGAAAAAATCAGAGCGTTATATGAAAGTTTGGGAGTTGATTTAAAGCTTTCTAGCTATACTCAAGATAAAGCCATAAAAGAAAAAGTTACCACACTTTTAGAGCAACATGGTTTTGTGAATTTTGGAACAAAACAGACAATAAACAAACCAATTGTTGAAGCCATTTTAGAGTTATCATTATAAAATAGGAGGACAAAATGTATAAAAGTTTTGAAGAAGCCATGGATTTCAGACACGCATGCAAAGTGTTTGATGAAAACAAAAAAATCAGTGATGGAGATTTAAAATTCATTTTAGAAGCGGGACGAAAATCGCCCAGTTCTTTTGGAATGGAAGCATGGAAATTTTTAGTTATTACCAATGAGGAGTTAAAAGCAAAATTACGACCTGCTTGTTGGAATCAAGCTCAAATTACTTCTTGCTCGCATTTGGTGGTTGTACTAGCTGGAATAAATAGTGTTAGACCACAATCTGGTATTCCGGCTAAGATGTTTTGCCGTCGTAAATTGCCTCAAGAAAAACTTGAAATGTATCTGAATTTATACGCTTCTCATTTGGAAGATACTCTAAGAAACGATGACAATATCTATGCTTGGACAGCGCGACAAACTTTTATTGCAGCTGGAAATATGATGACAGCCGCAGCTGTTAAAGGAATTGACTCTTGTCCTATTGAAGGGTATAACAAAGATGAGGTTGAAACCATTTTAAATTTGGACAAAAGCCAATTTAGATTGGCAATTATCTTGCCTTTTGGATACAGAGTTAATCCGCAATCTGAACAACTTCGGCTTCCCTTTGAAGAGGTTGTTGAGTTTATTAAATAAAACGATTCTGTTTTAAAGAGCAAACCCATAAAATATTATGGGTTTGCTTTATTTTTGATATGGTATAATCTTGCCTATTTAAAAACAAGGCATTAATATTAATGGAAAATACACTCCCTACAACACAGAAATTTATTGTAAAATTTTTTCCTGAAATTATGATAAAAGGCGCCAGTGCCAAACGACAAATGATTGACCAACTTCATGGCAATTTAAAAAAATTACTCACACGAATATCTGCAGAAATCACCACAAAAAAGTTTTTTGATAAAATTGATGTAGTATGCCCAATAGATGTAATTACCGAGGTGCGTTTAAGATTACTTGATACTCCAGGTGTTGAATTAGTGCTAGAAGCATTGCAGTTTGATGAGGTTAAAACGATTGACCAAATTAAAGTTATTGTTAACGATGTTATGGCAAACACAATCCAAAATAAACGCTTTGTAATACGAGCGAAGCGTTCAGGAACACATAGCTTTAAATCCCCACAAATAGAACAAACCGTAGGTGGGTATATGCTTTCACAAAACAGTACTAGTACCGTAGATTTACATAACCCTGAAGTGACCATTAACATTGAGTTAAATGATAAACAACTTAATATAATTTTTCATAAATACAGAGGTTTAGGAGGCTTTCCTTTAGGCTCACAAGGTGATATTTTATCACTTATGTCAGGAGGGTTTGACTCTACGGTGGCAAGCTATATGACCATGAAAAGAGGAATAAAAACACACTTTATTTTCTTTAATTTAGGCGGTGTTGCTCATGAAATTGGGGTAAAGCAAGTAGCATATTATTTGTGGAATAAATTTGGCTCTTCGCATAAAGTTTCGTTTATTTCTGTTCCATTTGATGATGTCGTTACGGAAATATTTAACTCAAATTCTGAAAGCTATATGGGAGTGATGTTAAAAAGACTTATGCTACAAGCGGCTGAAAAAATAGCTAATGATATGAAAATAGATGCTCTTCTAACAGGAGAAAGCGTAGCACAAGTCTCTAGCCAAACTTTGAGAAACTTAGCACTAATTGACCAAGTTACCAAAAAGTTAGTCCTTCGACCCCTTTGTACAATGAACAAACCAGAAATTATGAATATTGCCAATGAAATAGGCACAAAAAGATTTGCAGAAACCATGCCAGAGTATTGTGGGGTTATTTCTAAAAATCCTGTTATTCATGGCTCATATGACCGAATGGAAAAAGAAGCAGCAAGATACAATTATGAGATTTTAGATAAAGCGGTTGAAAATGCAATTACGATTAATGTAGCAGATATTATAAATGATATTAATGAAAATATTGGACAAATTGAAACCATTTCGGATGTCTCTAATGGGAAATATACAATTGTAGATATTAGACAAAACAATGAGTGTATTGAAGCTTCTTGTGAAACCATTAAAATACCATTTCACCAACTAAAAAGCCAATTTGTAAAATTGCCACAAGATAAAGAGTATCTGTTTTATTGTGATAAAGGGATTTTAAGTCAACTACACGCACAATATTTACGAGATGAATTAAATTGTGAAAACATCAAGGTCTATCGACCAAAAACAAAATGCACAATATAATCTTAGACATCTATTAGCTACCTTTGGATATAATCGCGGAATAATACTATGGAAAAGAGAGATAGAATATGGTTCAAACAGTAAATTTAAAGAAATCTTTTGGCGCAAGAGTTTTGTTTCAAGAAATTAATGTGAAATTAGATGGTGGTAAGCGATATGGGCTTATTGGTGCTAATGGAGCAGGAAAAACAACATTTCTACGTATTCTTGCAGGTCAAGAAGATGCAACCGATGGAGAAGTTCAAATACAAAATGGTAAAAAAGTAGGGACACTTAGCCAAAATCAATTCGCGTATGAAGAACATACTATTTTTGATACCGTTCTTTTGGGAAATAAAAGATTACATGATGCCATTAAAGAAAAAGAAAGATTGTATTTAGAAGAGTATACAGACGAAATAGGTGAGCGTTTAGGCGAATTAGAGATGATTTGTTGTGAAGAAGACCCTACTTATGAATACGACATTAAAATTACAAAAATTTTAGAAGATTTGGGATTTTCTGCTTCTTCTCAACAAGAGTTAATGAGTACCATTACAGGGGGCGATAAATTTAAAGTTTTATTAGCTCAAGTACTTTACCCAAAACCAGATATTCTATTTTTAGATGAACCTACGAATAACTTAGATATTGAGACCATTGGTTGGTTGGAAAACCAACTTCAACACCACGATGGAACAATGGTTGTAATTTCGCATGATAGACACTTTTTAAATGCTGTGTGTACGCATATTTTAGATGTAGATTACAAACAAATACGAGAATTTTCAGGAACATATGACGATTGGTATATTGCTTCAACACTGATTGCTAAACAGCAACAAACCGATACAAGTAAAAAATTAAAAGAGAAAGAAGAACTTGAAAAGTTTATTGCGCGTTTTAGTGCCAATGCTTCTAAAGCAAGACAAGCAACTTCACGACAAAAACAACTTGACAAACTTGACGTTGGAGCCATTCAAATTTCAAGCAGAAGAGACCCCTCTATTATCTTTAAACAAAAAAGAGAAGTGGGTAAAGAGCTGCTAAGTGTTAAAAATATCTCTAAATCATATGATGGTGAAGTGGTATTAAATGATATCTCTTTCTCTGTGGATAAAGATGATAAAATTGCAATTTTAGGGCCCAATGGAATTGGAAAAACAACATTGTGTGAAATTATGATGGAAAATATTAAACCAGATAGTGGTGAAATTCATTGGGGAGCTACCATTCAAAAAGGGTATTTCCCTCAAAATGCTACAGAAATGATAAAAGGGGATATGACTCTTTATGATTGGTTAAGAGGGTTTGACCGAGAAGCTGATATTTCAGAAATTAGAAACTGTTTAGGGCGAATGCTTTTTAATGGGCAAGAGCAAGAAAAACAAGTTAATGCGTGTAGTGGGGGAGAAAAGCATAGAATGATGCTTTCAAAAATCATGCTTGAACAACCTAACTTTATGATTTTAGATGAGCCTACTAACCACTTAGACCTTGAAGCTATTATTGCTTTAGGTGAAGGATTATTGGCATATGCAGGTTCTTGTATTTGTGTTTCGCACGATAGAGAGTTACTAGACGCGTTTGCAAATAGAATTATAGAGATTCAAAAAGATGGTTCAATTATAGATTTTAAAGGAACATATGAGGAATTTTTAGAGTCAAAAGCTGTTTAAATAGCTTTTGACTTTTAGTTTAACTCAAGTTATACTTGAGTTAAACTTTTAGCATTAATTCTTGCTTCTTTTCTTCTAATAGCATCGTTGTATCTTCGTTTATCATCTTCTGTGTCAAGATCTAATTTTGGAACAGGAGTTGGTTTTCCATCTGCATCAACAGCAATCATTGTAAAATAACACACATTAGTATGTTTTCTTGTTTTTTCTTTAATATCTTCAGAAATAACTTTAATCCCGATTTCCATAGAAGTTCTTCCTGTATAGTTAACAGAAGCATAAAATGTTACCAATGAACCAATTTTTATTGGGTGTTTAAATAAAACCATATCTACTGAAAGAGTAACTGCATAGTTACCTGTGTATCTAGCTGCACACGCATAAGCAACGTGGTCTAGCATTTTTAAAATTTCTCCCCCATGAACATTCGTACCTGAAAAGTTTGCTTTGTCAGGTGTCATTAGAAGCGTCATTGTTAAATCTTTTGATCGTTGAGGCATTATCATTGTTTTTTCCCTTTGTCTTAAAATTACTTTAACAATATTATTGACAAGTCGATAAAATAAAGCTTAATATTGCGTATAAAATGACTAATTGTTACAGAGTGTTACTTATTATAAATAAATATTAACTATAATAAAAAATATTGTACAATTATTAAGATAATGTAGAAACAAAAGGAAAGCAATGAAAAAAAAGATGCAACAATTTGGATTCTTGATTTTTCTTTTTATTCTTTTTTTTATAATTTTAAATATAGTCATTTTTCCACTCATTAATATGAGCAGCATTGAAAACAGTTTTATTATAATTTTCGCTTTCTGGTTTATTATGATACTGCTTCTATATTTTATTAGCCGTGTACATACAAAAAATGAGAAGGAAGAGAATGTTTAGTATATATACGATTGTATCGTTCTTTCTAATTTATATGGCGCTTCTTTTCGTAACGGCATATTATATTGAAAAAAAAGATATAAACGACAAAATTGCTTCTTCTTCTTGGATATATGCACTGTCATTAACCATATATTGTACGGCATGGACCTACTATGGAGGCGTTGGAAAAGCAGTTAACAGCGGATTTGTTTTTTTAGCAGTTTATTTAGGACCTACATTAATTATATTTTTATGGCCGGTTATATTAAAAAAGCTCATACGCATTAAAAATCTTTATAAAATTACATCTATTGCCGATATTATCTCTGTTCGTTATGATAAATCACGATTAGTAGGGGCAATTGTTAGTATAACAGCTCTTATTGGAACGGTTCCTTATATTTCTATACAGCTAAAATCGTTGATTACTTCTATTAATATTTTAACCATTCATGACTATGAAATGCAACAAGAGATTACTTTTTTAACAAGTGACACCGTTGGTTTTTTAATTGTATCCTTAATGATTTTTTTTACTATAATTTTTGGACTAAGAAAAGTGGACCCAACTGAAAGGCACCAAGGAATAATGGTGATGGTTGCGGTTGAATCGGTTATTAAACTTTTAGCCATTATTGTTGTAGGTGTTTTTGTAAGTTATGTTCTATTTGATGGCTTAGATGATATTTTCACAAAAGCACATGATGCCAATATTTACTCAGATTTAATTTCACAACACAACAGTAACACTTCTTTTTCTAATTGGTTGTCGGTTATTGTTTTATCAATGTTTGCAGTAATGTTTTTGCCACGACAATTCCATGTGAGCGTGGTAGAAAACTCCAATGAAAAACACATTTACAAAGCAATGTGGATTTTCCCTCTATATTTACTTTTAATTACTTTTTTTACCGTACCTATTGCTTTAGGTGGAATATTGTTAAGCGATTCTACCACTTTGATTGATTTTTATGTGTTAACCTTGCCTTTGAAAAATGACAACAGTTTAGTGGCACTAATCGCATTTATTGGAGGTTTCTCAGCATCTACTAGTATGATTATGATTACTTCTATGACTATGTCTGTAATGATTAGTAACTACCTTATTTTGCCGTTAATTGATTCCTATGCCCCTTTAAATTTTTTGAAAAAACGAATTCTACTTTTGCGTTGGATTATAGTGGCGTTTTTTATATTTTCCGGCTATTTGTTTTATATTTTTGTTATTAAAAACTACCTGCTTGTAGATGTTGGTTTAATTTCATTTGCTGCAATTTTGCAGTTTGTTCCTGTGTTAATTGGCGGACTTTTTTGGAAAAGTGCCAATAAAAAAGGAGCTATTGCTGGAATGGTAGCTGGGTTTATGATTTGGTTTTTTACCCTCATTATTCCGCAATTTGTTCACACCAATTGGATAGATAGTTCTATTTTAACGCATGGATTGTTTGGTATGTGGTTTTTAAAACCACTAGAACTTTTTGGCTTAAACCAATACGATATGCTAACACACTCTCTTTTTTGGTCGATGTTTTTTAATATTAGTTTTTTTGTTCTTTTTTCACTCTTTAGCACACAATCTAGTGATGAAAAAAAATTAACCGATGAGTTTGTAGATATTTTAATGTTACAAGAAAAATTTGAAGTAACGCAAGAGTTAAGTAGTCATATCTATTTAGCAGAAAAACTATTTATTTATGAACAAATTTTAAATGATTATTTTAAAGTCTCAAAAAGTAAGCAAATTATTTACTCTATTTTAAAAGAGTTAAATTTTGAAAACAAACCTATGATTGATATTTTAGAATTAGCAAAACTTCATGGACAAGTGGAACGAACTCTTTCAGGAACAATTGGAGCAGCAAGTGCACACAATGTTATGGATAAAAGTGATGCTTTTTCACAAGAGGAGTCAAAAGAACTATCCAATGCCTATGCCAATGTGTTATCAAAAATGAAAATTACTCCTAAAGATTTTAATGAAAAGATAAATTTTTATGAAGAAAAAGAGAAATTATTAGTGCGTCACTCTGAACAACTTCAAGAAAAAATCAATCAACTTGACAACGAAGTCAATGCCAAACGCATTGCACAACTAGAAATACGCCACTTAAATGAAAATCTAGAAAAAAAAGTAGAAGAGAGAACTTTAGCACTAAAACAATCCATGGAAAAACTAGAACGAACGCAAGAACATTTAATAGAGAGTGAAAAATTAGCCAGTTTAGGAGGGTTAGTAGCAGGTGTTGCTCATGAAATAAATACCCCGGTGGGATTGAGTTTAACAGGTATTACCCATTTTAGCGACATGACAAGTAAACTAAAAAAAGAGTATGAAGATCAGAATTTAAGTGAAGAAGAGTTTAAACACTATATTGATGTTTCTTATAGTTTAGCGCATACTATTCGTCTGAATTTAGAAAAAACAGCTCAATTGGTTAAAAGTTTTAAACAAGTTGCCGTTGACCAAAGCATAGAAGAAAAACGAGAAATAAATCTGCACACTTATATTGAAGAGGTGATATTAAGCTTACAAAATAAACTAAAACAGTTAAAAGTAGATGTAGAAATGCATTGCCCAAAAGAGTTAAAAATCTTAACTTATGCTGGAGATATTTCCCAAATTCTAACCAATTTAATTGTTAACTCACTCATTCACGGATTTGACAAAAGCATGGATAAAAAAATAGTTATCGATGCCAAAATAGAAAATTATAATGTAGTTATAGTATATAAAGACAACGGAAAAGGAATCAAAAAAGAGCACTTGAAAAAAATATATGAACCCTTTTTCACCACAAACAGAGAAGGTGGCGGTACCGGACTTGGCTTAAATATTATTTACAGCTTAGTTAATAAAAAGTTAAAAGGCACCATAGTTTGCGAAAGCGAAGAAGGAGAGGGTGCAACATTTACAATTACCATACCATTGTTTGGGGAATAGGGGGTAATGGTTTGTGATTAATGGCTGGTGAATTTCAGAACTTTTAGGCATATTTCATTTTTCACTTTTCATTCGCTCCACGCTTTCTTCCGTAAGTGTAACAACACCCAACTCTACAGCTTTATCATATTTACTTCCAGCATCTTCTCCATAAATAACGTAGTGCGTGCTTTTAGAGACACTTGAAGCTACTTTGGCGCCTAAGGCTTCTAATTCTTTTTTTATGATGCCTCTGCTTTTACTCATGGTTCCTGTTAATACTACCGTTTTGCCTTTAAAAATATTCTCTTTTACTTCTATTTTTTCTTCAACAGTGGGTTTTATAAAATTAAATAGTTTTTCCACTAAGGCTTTATTAACACGCATAAATTCACAAAAAGAGTTTGCCATTTGCTCACCAATGCCATCTAAAGAAACTAGCTGTTCAGAAGTAACCTCCAAAACATCCAAACCAAACTCTAAACAAATTTGTTTGGATGCCACTTCTCCTATGTGTTCAATGCCTAAGGCATTGATTACTCTCGAAAGTGAGGTTCCTTTGGTTTTTTCTATACCTTGAAGTAAGTTATTAATTCTTTTTTCTTTAAAACCCTCAAGATTTTCTAAATTTTCATATTTTAATGTGTATAAATCTAAAATGTCATAAATTATCTCTTTATTTACTAATAACTCTACAATTTTATTCCCCAAACCATCTATATCCATACAATTTTTAGATGCAAAATAAATAATAGAGTTAACCACCCTTGCAGGGCAATCTAAGTTCTGACACTTAATTAAAATACCTTCGTCTAAAAGCTCACTTTGGCACGTGGGGCAAGAAACTGGGCGTTGTATGGCTATTTGAGAGCCATCTCTTCGCTCATGGAATACTTTAGTGATTTTAGGAATAATATCTCCACTTTTAATAAGAATAACTTCATCGTTAAGGCGTAAATCCAATCGGGCAATTTCATCGAAGTTGTGTAAAGTGGCTCGCTCAACAGTTGAACCATCTATTAGTGTGGGTTCTACTAAAGCAACGGGTGTAATAACGCCTGTTCGTCCTACTTGTAAAATAATATCTTTTACTTTCGTGGTTTTTTCAACTGCAGGAAATTTATACGCACACGACCACTTGGGTTGTTTCACTGTATAACCCAGCTCATCTTGTGTTTCAATATCGTTTATTTTAATCACCATTCCATCAAGCATCATCTCTATTGAGTCTCTTGAGGCAATAATTTCATGGTAAAGCTCTTCTATTTCTTCAATATTTTGACACACTTTATATAAAGGAGGTTTTGAAAAGCCTAAAGAGTAGATGTATTGCATTTTTTCATGGTGTTTTTCAAACGGTAAATTATTTTGCCCAATTCCCCAAACATTAAAAAAAAGTTTTCTTTTTGCTGTAATTGCAGAGTCAAGTTGTCGTAAACTTCCAGCTGCTGCATTTCTAGGATTTGCAAAGAGCTGTTCCCCATTTTGGAGTCGCTCTTGATTTATTTTTTCAAAATCACTCTTTTTAATAACAATTTCTCCACGAATTTCAATTAATGATTGCTCTTTTATATGTAAAGGAATAGAAAAAATAGTTTTAACATTATTCGTAACATCTTCGCCAACGCTTCCATCACCTCTTGTTATGGCTTGTTTTAAAACACCATTTTCATAAATAAGATTCATACTTGCACCATCGAATTTGGGTTCACAATAAAACTCTAACGTTTCATTAACTTTTTTAGCACGAGAAATCCAGTCGTTTAATTCTTGTGTATTAAAAACATCTTCTTGCGACCACATACGAGAAAGATGGTTAGCTTTAACAAAGCCTTCAAGCACAACACCACCCACTCTTTGAGTCGGTGAATTCAGATGAATGTGCGTTGGGTTCTCTTTTTCATAAGCCAAAACTTCACGGTTAAGTGTGTCATACTCTTCATCGGTTGCAATAGGGTTGTCGTTTACATAATAGGCATTTGCCCATAAAATTAGTTGTTCTACTTTTTTATTATATTCTTGTTGTGTCATTATTTTCTCAGCAGTTATTTTTTATATCATATTTTAGCAAAAAATTATTCTAACAATCTTTTATTTGCTATAATTTCACCTTTAAACCATTTTATGGAGAAACAATGACATACAGCGATATTTTTATTCTAGGTTGGAACTTAAATGCATTGATGTTTGCAGTTAATCTATTTTTAGCCATTATGATAGTAAAAACCAATGAATCCCATGATTTACAAAAACAAAACGATGTCTTAGGCAAACTTAAAGAGGAGTTTGACATCTATTATCCTAATAAAAAATACGAAACACTAATTACTTATATAATCCCATTTACTGCATTTTTTAGAATGTGCTTCAGAATTTTAGAGATGTTCTCATTTTTTTCAAGAAACAAAGGAACAAGTATGTTCGATTTTATGGTCTATAAATACACTTCGGATATTAATAAAGCGAAAAAGAATTAGTGGGCAGTTTAAAAGAAACTTTTTAAACTACTCACTTTTTAAAATAGTAATCACATCAAGAGGTTCTAAATTATTCTTTTTTGCCAGTTGATTGATGTTTTTGTATACTGTTATGTCGATTGACTGATGTTGTAATTTTATTTTTGCTTCTTCATAGTCAATATTTAATATTTCTAAAGAATCAAGAATTGGAGCTTGCATTACGCTGTTTATTACAATTTTCTTAGGGTGAATTTTGGTTGATGTTAGACTGTAAATAATAAATGTCGAACTAATTGCTACAATAATTACAGTGGAAAGAAAAAATACTTTTTTACTAAAGTATGTTTTCATGCTGTTCCAATTTACAAAAACGTGCAATAGGGTTGCTGCTACAAAGAGCAATCCTAGAATTTTATGCAACTCTTTTATAATAGAGTTAAACCAATGAAAATAAAGCATTACACCAGTTAAACCAATTACTAAAAATATTATTGTAGTAAGAGATGTTGCTATTTCTCTAAATCTTCTTTTATTCATAAAAATTCCTTTAATTCTAAAAGTATAACGTGCTAATATAACAGAAAATTAACGTATTCTTAGTTCAATTTTTAAAAAATAGACTTTTGAAAATATTTTGTTATCTTCGTTGTTATAGACTTTCAAAACAAACTTTGTTTCTACCTGTTTCTTTTGCTTTATATAGTGCTTTATCGGCTCGTTTTAAAGCACTTTCAATATTATCTTCATTTTCTACATCAATAGCAGAAACACCTAAACTTATTGTAAATCTAAACTTTTCACCCAAAGGAAGAGGTATTCTTAACGATTCTACTTCCTTTCGTATTTTTTCGGCTATTTTGGTGGCATTTTCAAGGGAAGTATTTGGTAGAAGTACTACAAACTCTTCTCCTCCGTATCGGCAGATTAAGTCACTTTCTCTTTGATGTTCCACTAGGTTATGCGACAGAACAACTAAAACTTCATCGCCAAACTGGTGGCCGTAGGTGTCATTTACATTTTTAAACTTATCAATATCAAGAATAAGAACAGATAACTCTTTTTTCTCTCTTTTAGACAACAATAGCATTTGTTCTGATACTTCAGTTAAATATCTTCTGTTATATAGTTTCGTCAAAGGGTCGGTAGAGGCTAAGAGTTTTAACTCTATTTGTTTAAATCTATCTTCTTCTCTTTCTTGTTCCATTCTCTTAAATTTATATGAAACCAAATAAGAGAGCAATAAAGCTTCAATAACAAGACCTATGCTTGTACCATGAGATGCAATGTAGGTTGAATTAACTAACCCTCTGTAATATAAAAGAGCATAAACACTAAAAATTAGATAAAAAGTATGCGCAAATAAAAATATTTTTATAAGCTTATCCCCTTTTCGGTAGATACTAATAGCAATCCACATAAAGATTATTAGGGCATAAGAAAGCGACAAAGAAAGAATTTCTAATGCACTATTGAAGTTTATGAGTCCATAGATGAAATTTGCTAATGCTACAGCAGAAATACTATTTAGTAGCAGGTGTTCTAATTTATATTTTCTTTTCGTTTTAAAAATAGTTTGAATAAATAGAGCTAGAAATATGGGAGCTAACATTATTCCAAAGTTAAATTTTAAAGGAATTTCGCCATAAATATGGAAATAGTGAGCCATTGAGCCATAGACATAAAATATCCATAGTGTTGATGATATTAGATATAAAGAGTAATATAAATATTCTCTGTACAAAGAAGATATAAATATAAATAAGTTGTAAATGGCTAATGACAGTAATAATCCAACAATTAACACTGCATCTACTTTTTCATATATTAAGTATTCAATAGATTCTTTTTCAGAAAATATTAAAAAATTATAAAAATGATACGCTGGAGTTTTTTGATAAACATATATTGTTTTACTCTCTTTTGGGCTAAGAGCAAATTTAAAAACAGCATCAGAACCATTAAGTTGCTCTTTTGCTGAAGAACCAAATGGTTCAAAAAGTTGCTGATTTATAAGGACATTACTGCTATTTACTTCAAAATATTCTAAACTTATAAATCTAAATGCTAAATCTTGGTGTAAAAAAATAGTTTGTTCTTTTTGAGTCGTATTTAATAATTCTATTTTTACCCAAGTGTTTTTAACTTTTGCACCCAAAGAGATGCTATTTTTTCCTGAAATAAATGCCATAGATTGTATATCTTCAAATTTTAATTCATTGGCATTATCAACAAGGTAACCTAATTCAAAATCAGTGATACTAAACTTATCTGAATTTATATTTACTATTGGAAGTGCCAAAGAGAGTGATAAAAGTGATAAAAAAAGTATTATTAATCTCATTGTCTCTTCTTCGTTTATTATGTTAATTATTTAGAAATATTACCTAAATTAGCTTAATATATAAATTTTTACAATCAATATTATAAATAATTAACAGCTTTTTAATAAATCGAGCCCTTAAGAAGTTTTTACTATAATAAGAAAAAAATATAAAGATATTAGCCTATGAAAAATCAAAAACTTTCCACCCATATTATTTCAGGTATTTACAAAGGTAAAAGAATTGAACTGCCTTCTTTAAATGTTACACGAAGCTCAAAAGCCAGACTGAAAGAGTCTTTTTTTAATGTTTTACAATTTGATGTTATGGATACTATTTTTATTGAAGCCTTTGCAGGAAGTGGTTCAATTGGCTTAGAAGCAATTTCAAGAGAAGCTTCAAAAGCTTATTTTATAGAAAAAGATAAAGCTTCATACACAACGCTGGTTAAAAACTGTAAGTCAATTGATTCAAAAAAATGTCAAACTTTTTTAGGCGATACCTTTAAAGAGTTACCTCTTATTTTAAATACATTAAAAAATGCTTCCAATGAAATAATTGTCTATATTGATCCACCCTTTGATTACAGAGAGGGGATGCAAGCCATTTACGATAAATGCTTTGAAATGGTAGAACAAATTAATAATGATAATATTATGCTAATTTGTTTTGAACATATGAGTGAATTAACAATGCCTCAAACGCTTGGAAAATTTGAATGTACTAAAACCAAAAAATTTGGTAACAGTTCATTGAGTTATTATAAAACCAAATAGAGGATTGCATGTATAAATTTGCCGCAACTGTCTTAATACTGCTTATTGCGGCTGTTTTTTTAATGCCCTTTGTTTATAATGTTTCGCCTTATGAACTCAATCCCGAAGCAATTTTATTAGCGCCTTGTTTAGAATACCCTTTTGGAACAGACAGACTAGGGCGTGATATTTTAGCACGAGTGCTTCAAGGCGGACAAACTTCGTTGATAATTGGCTTTTTAAGTGCTGCTATCTCTTCAATTACAGGACTTTTTATTGGAATAAATGCAGGATTTTTTAAAGGTAAAATTGACAAAACAATTACTATCGTGATAGATTTGTTCTTGACATTTCCTACTTTCTTCTTACTTTTGGCTTTAGTTTCATATATTCAAGCTTCTTCTTTAGTGTTAATTATTGTTATTTCAATAACAGGTTGGATGGGAATGTCAAGAATGATACGAAGTGAAAGTTTTGCTATTTCAAATAAGCCTTACATTAAAATATTAAAACTTTCAAATGTAGGTAGTTTTAAAATTATCTTCAAATATTTTGCCCCATTATTAGCTCCTATTTTTCTAATTTCATTCACCTTTAGTGTAGGAGGAGCTATTTTAGCAGAGTCAGGACTTTCATTTTTAGGGCTTGGAATTAACCCTCCTCAAATGAGCTTGGGAAGCCTTTTAAGCAGTGGAAAAACGGTTATGGATATTGCGTGGTGGGTTAGCTTTTTCCCAGGATTGTTTATTTTTATTGTAACTTTCTGTTTAATGCAAATTTCAGACTTTTTACAAAGCAAAGCCAATGTTAAAGAGATAGTGGAGTAGTGAAATAGGACTACTCTTAAATCTTATTAAGCAGTTTATCCAAAAGTGATGTCGTTAAAATTCGTTTTGCAAAGCCTAAAATATAGGTGGCTTTGGTTATGTAGTAACGGGGTTTTGGTTTTTTGCTTTCTACTATTTCTAAAATAGTTTGTGCTGCTTCTTTGGAGGTTATGGTAAAGCGTGTGGTGTCACTTTGGCTTTGTAAACGCTCTTTTAACTCTTTATTATAGACCAAACTAAACACACTGTTTTTAATATCAATATTATCTTGAAAATTTTTAAGGGCATTTTTTCGAAAATTACTGCTTACTGGACCTGTATTTAACGTGCTAATAGTGATATTTGTTCCTATTAACTCTTGACGCAAAGTATCATTTAACCCTTCAACAGCATATTTACTGGCATTATAAGCACCTCTAAATTTCAGTGAAATAATTCCTAAAACAGAGCTGTGTTGGATGATTTTTCCAAAGCCTTGTTTTCTCATAATTTTTAGAGCTTCACACGTTAAATAGTGTAGTCCAAAGACATTTGTTTCAAACTGATATTTTAAAACATTAACGCTAAGGTCTTCAACGGCACCTGGTTGTCCAAATCCTGCGTTATTAAAAACAACATCGAGCGTGTGATATTTATCTATAATGCTTTTAAGAGTGGTTTGAACGGTGTCATATAAAGTGACATCGAGTAAAAAAGATTCAAATCCTAATACTTCAAGACTAGTAACATCGGCTTGTTTCCTAGCTGTTGCAAAGACCTTATGCCCTTTTTGTTTTAATAGTTTCGCAGCTTCTAGCCCAATTCCACTTGAACAGCCTGTTATTAGTATATTTGCCACTTCTTATCCTATTACTCTTTTTTGGGTATTATAACAAAAAGAGTTTGGGAAGCCTATGAAAGATATTAAAGCCATTTTAGACCAAGAGGTATTCAACCGTAATAAAAATGACGAACTCTCTTACTCTAAACCTGATCCTTTGTTTATTGCAAAACGACATAAAGATGAATATGCTATTTTGCTTTGTGCTTTGTTTGCATATGGCAATGCTGGTCAAATTGTAAAATTATTGGACTCATTTGATTTTGAACTGTTAAATAGTAGTGAAGATAAGATTAAAAAAGCTTTAGAAAAACACTACTATAGGTTTCAAAATGCTCAAGATATTGTGGCTATTTTTACATCATTTAGACGGCTTAAAATGCAATGTAGTTTAAATGAAGTGTTTGTGAGTGTGTATAGAAAAGAAGAAAATGTCTTAGAAGGAATTGATGCCTTAATTCACACAATTTTAAATATCTATGAACACCGTTCTACTGGATATAAATTTTTACTCTCAAGCCCTTTTAAACGAGACAAAAATGGAATTATTAGAGAAATAGGTAATCCTGCTTATAAACGGTGGAATATGTTTTTACGCTGGATGGTACGAAGTGATAAACTGGATTTAGGCTTATGGAAAGGCGTAAGTACTAAAAACCTAATTTTACCTTTGGATACGCATACTTTTAAAGTATCGCAAAAATTAGGTTTATTAACTCGTAATACCTATGATTTGAAATCGGCACTTTTAATTACCCAAAAGCTTAAAGAGTTTGACGCCAACGACCCTATAAAATACGATTTTGCTTTGTATCGCTTAGGTCAAGAAAAAACTGTTTTTTAATAAAGTTTCATTAAGGGTTTTTTAAATAAGACTTTAAGAGAAAAAATTATGATAATTCGATACAATCCACGAGAATAATAAAAGAAAAGAAGATAAATATATGCAAAACAATCCAAACAATCCTATGCATGGTGTTAAACTTGAAGATATTATTAATGATTTGGTAAAACACTTTGGTTGGGAAGAGTTAGCTAAGCGTATTAATGTTAATTGTTTTAAAAGTAATCCTAGCGTAAAATCTACTCTTACTTTTTTGCGAAAAACACCTTGGGCAAGAACTAAGGTAGAAAAATTATATTTATCAATTCAATCATAAAGGAAATTTATGTCAAAGAAAAAACTCAAAGAAAAAATAAAAGAGCCAACAAAAGACCCTATTAAAGAAGGCATTAAAAGTGATTTTGCCAAAATAGTATTTAATGCAAAAATAGTAGCAGGACTCTTTTTATTATTACTAATACCTAGTGTTATTATGTTATTTAAAGATATTGATACAATATATGGTTTAGATAAAGATGCTTGGTTTAGAATTGTAATTGTAGGTTTTATTATATATGTTGGAAATGGTTACTTTTTTTGGAAGTGTCCTAGCTGTAAAAAATCTCCAGGGCGTGGTTGGTTTAGAAAAAATTGTGAAAAATGTAAAGTGGAGTTGAGTTAAATTAACTATATATCTTTTCATTATATCCCATGAATTTAACGAACTTTTTTAAAGATTTTTGACACAACTGGTGTTTCATATCTTCAAACATAATGTTAAATGCATAAAAGCTGGTCATGGGGTCTTTATAGGTTCTTCTTGTGGTTAAGGCATTGAAAATATCACAAATGGATACTATTTTAGCTAAGTGATGAATTTCATCATTTTTTAACCCATAAGGATAGCCTGAACCATCCTCTTTTTCGTGGTGCTGTTCTATGATTTTAAGTAAAGTTTCATCGGTTTCTCCCACTTTTTTTAAAATGGCAACACTTAGCTGCGGGTGTTGTTTAATTATTTCAAACTCTTCATAGGTTAGTATTCCATTTTTAGTAATAATGTCATGGTCAATATCTTTTTTGCCAATATCGTGCAACATGGCAGCTTTGCCTAAGGTTATTAATTCTTGTTTATCTAAGGCTAAAAAAACTCCAAACCCAATAGCATACGAAGCTACATCAATGCAGTGCGTGTAAGTATAGTAGTCATAAGAGGTAACTTTTAGCATAGAGTACATGGCTTTACTGTCTTTTAAAATTAGATGTACAGAATTATCAATAATAGAGTTTACTTGTACAATATTTTTAGAACTTATCTCTTTTTCAAATAAATCATTCATAGTAGTTGATGCCATTTGGTTTATAAAAGATGTTTTAGTGTCCAAGTTAACAGAAGGGTCTTCTAAAATAGTTTGGATATGAGTCTCTAAGTAGGCTTGATAAAGATTTTTCTTTTCAGCTTTTATATAAAGTGTTAAAATATTTCTATTTAACAAGAGGTTTTCTTTGTTTTGTTCAAACACTTCATTGGCTTTAAGTAAAATAGAAAATATCTTTTCCTCTACTTCTGTGTAGACATTAAAAGGGTAGCTTTTCCCTTGTTTTAAAATATCTTTAGAAATAGGCGTAAATAGTTTTAATTGCATTTATCTTCTTAAGTTTTTTATGATTATACCAAAAGATGACAATTTAAATATTAAATAAATCTATTTTTATTAAAGAATTCTTTTTCTTTCCCATAAGTAACTTTAAAATTTATAACAGCCCCTTTATCTCTATTTATATATAATGTTTTTTAAGAAAATAATAAAAAATTAAGAGAAAATTTGAATAAAAAATATGATTTAATAGTAATAGGAGCAGGAGCTGCTGGAATAATGGCGAGTATTAGTGCGGCACAAGAGAATAAAAAAGTGCTTTTGGTTGAAAAATTGCCAAAAATTGCTGCAAAACTGAAAGCTACGGGTGGTGGAAAATGCAATTTAACCAACACCTTGAAAACAGATGAATTTATGAAAAAATTTGGGAAACACGGACGATTTATGAGTGAGGCATTAACTGCTTTTAACGCTCATGCCTTGCGTGATTTTTTCTCTTCTATTGGCGTGGATACTCACGCTCCTGATGGCTTTAGAGTCTTTCCCGTAGGTCATAACTCTTCAACTATTTTAGAGGCGTTAGAAAAAGAGTTAGAGCGTTTAAACGTAGAAGTATTGTGTGGAACACCTGTTGAAAAAATTGAAAAAAAAGAGAAGTATTTTATTGTTTCTACAGAAGAAAACTCTTTTGAATCTACACATTTAATTATTGCAACGGGTGGGCTAGGGTATCCAAGTTTAGGAGCATCTGGAGATGGTTATATCTTTGCAAAAGCTTTTGGACACGAAGTTGGTTCCTTGCATCCTGCTATGATGCCACTTATAATTAAAGAAAGCTGGGTTGCTTTTTGTAAAGCAGATACCATTGCTAGTGCCACGCTTAAAGTGAATTTATCTCAATATAAGAAACTTAAAGCCCAAGGTGACTTAATTTTTACTCAAAATGGTATTAGAGGACCGGTTGTGCTTGATTTTGCACGAGAAATAACTCCACTGTTAGATAAATTTGGAGAAGTTCCTCTTCTGGTAAATTTAACCAAAGGTTTAAATGAAGAGCAAATATATATACAATTAAAAACAGCATTGGCTAAAAATTCTATGCAAACAATAACAGAATTAATAAGCTCTCTTATACCCAAAAGTGTGGCACAGCAGTTTTGTTTATTGTGTGAAATTAATGAAAATGAACACTTTAAAACATTAGAGGGCATTAAAAAAGAGAAACTCCTTAAATATTTAGCGTGGACGCCATTAACTGTTATTGGGCATGAAGGATTTAAAAATGCCATGATAACAACAGGAGGCGTTAGTTTAAAAGAGATAGAGCCTAAAACAATGGAAAGTAAACTTGTATCTGGGTTGTATTTTTGCGGAGAAGTGGTTGATTTAGATGGTCCTTGTGGTGGATATAATTTACAATGGTCATTTTCAAGTGGCTACTTAGCAGGTAAAACAAAGAAAGAGAAATTAAAATATGATTAAAACGGTTAAAGATGAAGTAGAGAGAAATTTAGAAACCAAAAGTAAAGATTTTTTGCGTGTTTTCCATGGAAGAGGGGGTTGTTTTAAAGAGTTTGAATTTTTAACAATTGACAGCATAGATT